>CEOC01321810.1_pt1 | contig 15089 bp, 26 predicted proteins | sample 356191 | NCBI WGS metagenome assembly CEOC01 (sample SAMEA2619952, study PRJEB7988) | marine metagenome | biome: marine biome (ENVO:00000447); feature: deep chlorophyll maximum layer (ENVO:xxxxxxxx); material: "saline water (ENVO:00002010), including plankton (ENVO:xxxxxxxx)" | depth 17 m
CTGGGATGGCTTTTGCACCTTACTGTTCACTACCTGAACTTGAAGGTGCTATGAATATCTGGCAGACTATGGAGATGATTCATAGTCGTTCTTATACTCACATCATTAAGAACGTTTATGCTGATCCTTCAGATGTCTTTGATGCAATTCTAGATGATGAGAAGATTCTTGCACGTGCAAAGTCAGTCACCAAAGCATACGATGAGTTTATCCAGAGAGCACAGGAGTGGGGTACTGGAAACTGGTGGGAGTTTAATAACGAAGATGGTGGACCTAGTGTAGACTGGGAAAGAAAAGAACTCAAAAAGTTACTCTATAGGGCGGTTGCAAATGTTTTCATTCTTGAAGGTATCCGTTTTTATGTATCTTTTGCTTGTAGTTTTGCCTTTGGTGAGCTTAAGTTGTTGGAAGGGTCTGCAAAAATTATATCCCTCATTGCCAGAGATGAATCTCAGCACATGGCTATCACCCAAAACATTCTAAACAAATGGAAAGAAGGTGATGACCCAGAGATGGTTGAGATTGCAAGGGAAGAAGAACCATATGTCTATGAGATGTTTAAAAAGTGTGTAAACGAGGAGAAGGAATGGGCAGAGTATCTGTTCAAGGATGGATCTATCATTGGTCTCAATGATAAATTACTACAGAACTATGTTGAATGGACTGCTAACCGTCGTCTCAAGTCCATTGGACTAAAACCTATTTTTGATACACCACTAGCGAACAATCCACTACCATGGACAGCACACTGGTTGTCATCTAAAGGACTTCAAGTAGCACCACAGGAAACTGAGGTGGAATCATACATGATTGGGAGCATTAAACAAGATGTTAAGAAAGATACTTTCGCTGGTTTTAAACTATGACAAAGGTTACCGAAGAACAACACGCACATTGGCGAGAAGAGTACTTAGGGATGAAGAAACTCAGCAAGTTTCAAGAGAGCATGTTAACCAATGGTCCGAAGTCCCTATCACAGAGTTGGATTCTTCAGGCTATGTACCAAGACTGGAAGAGCAAGAAGGGGATCAAAGATCCAGAACCACCAAATTGCCAGAGCAGTCTAAAAGAATGGTCACAGAGTGTGAGGAAATACCAGACCCGTGGGACGACATCTTAATGTAATCAATTTAATTTTATGAGTGTTATAATTTATCAAGATCATATTGAATATCTTGAAAATGAGAATCTTATTTTGAAACGTGAGGTTTTATTTTTAAGACAGCAATTAGAATATAAGTCATTAGGAGCTCCAACTGATGACATAAATACTGAGGATGATACATTATGATTGAGTGGAAAAACTTGAACAATATCCAAATCCCTGGAGATATATGGGCACCGTGTTTGATGGGAGTCTTATTGGGGATTTTTATGGTTTTGTGTATCTCATTACCAATCTCAAGAACCAACGACAATACATTGGGAGAAAGTATTTTTGGCAAAAGAGAAAGCCCAGAGGAGGTAAACGTAGAGTTACTTCTGAAAGTGATTGGAGAAAGTACTATGGATCCTGTCCAGAATTAAAGGACGACATTAAACTGTTTGGAAAGGATTCTTTTAGTAGAGAAATTCTTTCAATGCATCTCACGCCAGGCAAAACCAATTACGAAGAGACCAAACAATTATTTTTAAATAACGTACTAACGGAAGCGTTGGAGGATGGTACTCCAGCGTTTTATAATAGTAACATTTTAGGAAGATATTATAGGAAAGATTATTTTGAGGTAGAGTGATGGCAATTGTAGTGAGATGCAAGCAGTGTGGTACAGAACTTATTGGCACTGGTAAAGTTCAATGTTGTGGGTGTCCGAACATGATGAAAGTTGTGGATGACAAGGTGGGAGCAAACAATCTAGACCTAGTTGTTTTATTACAATCTAATAAGATTGTAAAAAAAACTTCCGTTTTATCTCCAAATGATTTAAAATATCAAGAGGAAAGACGAAAACGTAAAGTCCGTAAACTTGATTTTGAAGAACGATGATTAACTTAGATCAAAAATTTGAATCTTATTTGAGTGGTAAGAAGTCGTTTAGGATTGATGGCATTGAAGAACCACTAACAGGTTATGGTTTCCACTGTGATGGAAACGACATCGTTGGTTATTGGGTTAATACAACCAATTATAAATTGTATTATAATCTGATGGAACAGTTTATTAAAATGGAACCCTTACGAGAAATCAAATGAAAATTTTTCTAGATACGGCAATCACTAGTGAAGTAGATTGCTATTATAAGACAGGTCTTATTGACGGTTTGACAACTAATCCATCTCTCATTCGTAAGAGTGGTAGGAATCATGAAGAAGTTTACCAAGAGATGAAAGATATTGGTGTCACAGACATTAGTATGGAAGTCATTGGTAGTGTTTCTAATATGATTTCTGAGGGTAAAAGACTCTCTAAAAAATATGGAAAGGTAGCAACGATTAAAGTACCATGCACACCAGATGGTTTGATGGCTTGTCGTGCTCTTTCCGAGGAAGGTATTAGAGTTAATGTTACTCTAATTTTTTCTGTTGCTCAGGCAATTCTTGCTACTAAGGCAGGAGCAACATATGTCTCCCCATTTGTAGGTAGACTTGATGATAATTCTTTTGATGGTTTGAAACTTATCAAAGACATTTATAAAGTTTACCGTATGCAAGGAGCAGAAGCAGAGATTCTTGCTGCATCTATTAGAGATGTAAAGAGTGTGTCTGATGCTTTTGCTAATGGTGCTGATATCGTAACAGTTCCAGCATCCGTCTTGGGTAAGATGTATAATCATATTCTGACTGACAAAGGGTTAAACATCTTTGACAAAGATCATGCAGCACATACGCTCGCCATGTCATCACAAATAAATAGTGATTTAACGTAGCACCTTATGTTTACGATTTATTCTAAACCTGACTGTCCATTTTGTGAAAAATTTAAACAAGTCTGTGAGTTAGAAAATCTAACACACGTGGTATATGAATTAGGTAAACAATTCAATCGTTCTCAATTTTATGATGAGTTTGGGGAAGGTTCTACTTTCCCTCAGGTTGTCCTAGATATTAAGGGTGATAGATTGAGACTGGGTGGTTGTCAGGAATCACTCAGGTACATGCAAGAACAAAAACTGTGTTGTCAAGTATAATGATTGAGATTACTGAGAAGGAATGGGAAGCGAACCAAAAAGAATTCTCTACTAAAGTAGAAGAAGGTCAAGATTTTTTGGTTCGTAAAGAAGATGGCAGTGCATTCATTGCCACAGATGTAACAAAATTTGAACAATTTGAACCCCTTCACGATACATGAAAAGCAAAAACGAAAAACTCTGGACTGCATGGTATAGCATCAAGAGTTGGTTTAAAAAACTATTTGAATCAGAAGCAAATGCTGTGCTAGATGATTTTGATAACAACCCACCCCCTGATATTGGTACTCAACCATACACAGGTGATACACAAGATTCTGGAGAATAATTATGACATGTGGCATCCGTAAACATATTGAAGACGCAGATGATGCTCTTCGTAAGGCAATTATTAGTGCCTTAGAAAATAAGCAAGACGAACAACTAGACACATTGTTTGAAGCATTGGGTAAAGTTAGAGAACTAATTCTTACTACACCTATTCGCATTACCGATAACACTACCGACTACTTCAGAAATAAAGCTGAGTATAATTTTAACTTGGAGACTGATGTTGATTTAAATACTGGTGGTTATAAAATTCCAGCAGATGTTATTACATTCCCAACTGATTATACTGGTGTCACTTTCTCTTCTTCAACTGATGATACTATTGTTTCCAGTGGAGACTATGATCAGATTTATTTGAGTAGTGAGTCCGAAGGTCTTGATGGTAGACATGGAAAAGACCTAGACAAATTGGATGGTCCTGCATAGTTTATAAATACTTCTAGCTCAGAATAAGTGTCTTCAGGACTAGAAGTATGTCAAAATTACTGGCGAATCAAATATCCAATTATACTGATAATGGACCAGTTGAAGCCAAGGATGGTCTCAATGTTTCATCTGGTAAACCGTTTCAGGTAGCAGGTTCATCTGGAACCAGTGGACAGTATTTAAAGTCCACTGGTTCTTCTGTTGCATGGGAAACTTTTCCAAGTATTCCAGCAGCACAAGTACAGGTGGATTGGAATGCTACGAGTGGTATTGCTCAGATTCTCAACAAACCATCTTTATCTACCGTTGCTTCATCGGGAGATTACAACGATCTAATTAATAGACCGTTCATTCCAGCTCAGCAAGTTAATTCTGATTGGAATTCAACCAGTGGTGTCAGTAGAATTTTAAATAAACCTTCCTTATTTTCTGGTGCATACTCTGATCTAACTGGCAGACCATCTATTCCTGCTACGGTAAAAGACCTTTCTGATGTAGATCTACCACAGACAATCACTGATGGTATTTACTTACAGTGGGATGCTACTGCTCTGAGATGGAAAGAGGGTACTGGTTCTTCTGGTCTACTTGAATTACTTGAAGACACTACACCTCAGTTGGGTGGACAACTTGATGCCAATGGTAATACTATTGACATGGGTGTCAATATTATTAGTGATGCTGCTTGTACTAATTGGAACACTGCATATGGTTGGGGTAACCATGCTTCTGAGGGTTACATTAAATCATTTACTAACACCACTTATTCTCAGCAGGTTGTTGTTGATGGTGCTAATCTTATCTTGAGGTTGACCGATAGTTTCGGTGTTCAAGATGATATCTCTGTCGTTGGTGGCAATGGAATTACATTTAGCAGTGTAACTGCAAATGGATTTACAATCAATTCCTCAGGTGGTGGAGGAGGTGGTGGTGCTACTGTTACCATTGATGATACTCCTCCCAGTGGTCCTGCTGTTGGAGACCTTTGGTGGAAGTCAGATGAGGGTAGACTAAAAGTTTATTACTCAGATGCTGATGCTACACTACAATGGGTTGATGCTAACCCACCACTATCACCAAGTTTTGCTCCTAAGTTAAGTAACCAAACAGTTGAACTTGAAGCAGTTACTGATACCTTTAGCAATAGTTATCTTAAATTAACAGGTCATATCATTCCTGCAAGTAATGCAGACTATGACTTGGGAAATGCAGAGTATAAGATCAGACATTTATTCTTATCAGACAACTCATTGTGGTTGGGTGATGATAATAAAATTGATACTAGTAGTGGTACTATCAAAACCAAGAAAAGAAATAAGAATGTAGTTCCTGCTTCTATTACTACTGCTGGTGGTGATGAGGCAGGTCTTTTGGCATATGCAACAGTAGCAACTCTTGCTGAAGTAACTCTTCAAAAGTCTCTTGATTATCTAACATCATTAGATAGTACTAAGAAAAAAATTGAAGATCTATATCCAGCAGAAGGTGCAACTGGATATACTGATGCTGATTGGGAAGAGATTACTCCTCAGACACAACCTGGTAAATCAGTTATCCCAACACTATCAAATGATGGAGATGAGTACGATCTAACTAAGGGTGTTTCTTTCTTACGCACATCCGTTCTTGCAGATTTCCCAGTAAAAATTAAGGGAGCACAAGCAGTTGATGGTACTGTAGTTGAAATCACAATTTATCTACCACAGGGTAGTACACCACGTAATATTGATTCGTTAAGCATTGATGGGGCAGATGCCACACAATTAAAAATTACTGGCACCCCAGAAGCAAACGTAACAAACACTTTCACCATCAAAGCTATATACTTTGGTGCTGTCTGGAAAGCAACCGTAGCAGTAGGTTAAACTATAAATGGCCAATATTAATTTTCCTTCAACAATCAACCAACCAACAGACGGTTCGTTTGCACATACCGCAGCAGGTATTACATGGACGTGGGATGGAACCACGTGGAAAGCACAAGGATTGAACTTAGCTTATACTTTACCTATTGCTTCTTCCACTCAATTAGGTGGTATCAAGGTAGGTAATAATCTAAGTATCAATGCATCTGGAGAACTATCTGCTGCTTCTGGTGTTACTACACTTGATGGTCTAACAGATGTAAACACTACTAGTGCAGGTGTTGGTCAAGTTTTAAAATACAATGGTAGTTCTTGGAATCCAGCAGATGATGACACTGGTGTATTAACTGCTGCTCCAGAGATTGAGTGGACTCTAACAGCAAATGGTAGTTCAGATTATATTTTTGCAGGTGATGGATTCCCAACACCTACCAATGATCCTACAATCTATTTGATGAGGGGACAGACCTATAAGTTTAAGAATGATACTGGTGGTCACCCATTTAGAATTCAGTCTACTACTGCTCAAGCAGGTGGAGGAACAGCATATAATGATGGTGTAACAAATCAAGATGCTGCTGGCGGTAGTACATTAACATTCTTGGTGCCAATGGATGCACCACAGACTTTGTATTATCAGTGTACAGCACACCCTGCTATGACTGGAACAATTCATGTTCTTAATGAGAGTGGCAGTAGTTCTAGTGGACTTGAAGCTAGAACAACAGCAGGAGCAACAGCAAATCAATTAGCAAATGGAGGGGTAGCAGACCTTGATATTACAGCAGCTAAAACATATGCTTTACATGCAATCCAAACATCTGTTGCTGCTTGGGTAACTTTATATACTGACCCTACTAGTAGAACTAATGATGCAAATAGAAGTGAGAACACAGATCCACTACCAGGATCAGGTGTTATCGCAGAAGTTATTACTAGTGATGGATCTAAGCAAAGAATTACTCCTGGTACTTTGGGGTATAATGATTTACCAACACCAACCACTGATGCATACGTAAAAGTAGTTAATAAATCTGGTAATACTCAAGATGTTACAGTAACACTATGGTTTGTTAAACTAGAGGTTTAATAATGGCAGATAAAGTTTATATCGTCACGCTAAAACGTAGAGAAGATTTAGAAGAATTCTATACTGAGATGGAAGCAGATGGTTTTAAACTATCTGCAAAACGTCCTATCAGTAGGAACACACACTACTACATGTCTGATGAACAGGCAGAACAATTAAGAAAAGATGGTAGAGTTCTTGCAGTTGAATTAACTCCAGATGATATCCCTCATCTTGAACTAACTCCATATGGAGTTGATGTTGGTGTGTATAATTATGCACCTCATGGACATGGAACAGAATTCCGTAAGTCTGGTACTTATCAAGCAACTGATAGAGATTGGGGCAAGTTACATGTAGCAGGTAACGATGGTCAACGAAGAAAATATCAGTGGCCTAGTGGTAGTGTAACTGATAACGTTGATATTTTTAGTGATGGTAGACATGTTGATGTAGTCATCTGTGATGATCCAGTATCATTTGATATGGAAGACTGGAAAGCAATATCTGATAACAGAGACAGGTTTCAGATGTATGACTGGTATGGTGAATTAAACCAGTATGTTAGTAGTATAGATGATGATGGTCAGAGTATTCCTAGTGCTCCATATACTCAGTATATTTCTAACGGAAACAATACAAATTATCATGGTACTCACGTAGCAGGCACTGTTGCTGGTAAATGGTATGGGTGGGCTCCAGAAGCAAACATTTATAGTCTGAGAGTTCTAGGTTCTGGTGCAGTTCCAGCACTATTAATTTTTGATTACCTTAGAGCATTCCATGCACACAAACCAATTAATTTAGAAACTGGTTTTAAGAATCCTACGGTTACGAACCATAGTTATGGTTGGAGTACTAATCTAACTAGCACATTTGATAATGGTATTGGAATTAGTAGTATTGAATATGTAACATACAGAGGAACAACTTACGATTCTAATAATCCCAATCCTAGTGGTTGGTCAATGCAAGGATTGGAAGATGACTTTGGCATCTCTCAATGGAAGAGAATGTTCAATTATAATTACTCTGCTATCACAGCAGATGTTGAGGATGCTATTGAAGATGGAGTTGTGGTCATCATTGCCGCTGGTAATAATGATTTCTATATGCCAAAACCAGATCCAACTGATCCATCATATGTTGATTGGAACAATGCAATTAAATTCCAAGGATTATACAATGGCATTTCTTATTATCAAAGAGGATCTAGTCCTGGCAACGCAAAGAATGCAATTTGTGTTGGTGCCATTGATAATGATGATGATTTCCGTAGAGCATCGTTCTCAAACTTTGGACCTGCGATTGATGTATGGGCACCAGGTTACTCTATTGTTTCTACTTATAACAATACTGGTACATATGATACCAAATATGGTGGAACAAATTATTACGATAACATCAATGGAACTAGCATGGCATCGCCACAAGTGTGTGGTGTAGCTGCATGTATAGCAACTGGTAAAACAAGATTCACTCAGAGTGATATGTATGCTTATATCCAGCAGTTTGGAAAAGAAGGTGACATGTCCTTTGATGTTTCTGGAGGTGATTTCTCTGATCCAACATGCAAAGGTGCCAATGGTGGTCTCTTTTTTGATGGCGATTGTCCTGAGATCAGACTCACACCTCCAAGACCAATACAAGGTTACATGGGTGGATGGTATAAAGAATGTCTCCATGGTAAGAGACGTAATAAAGAAGTCATTGAACGAGGACAAGTACAACTATTCCCTAGGACAAACTCATACCATAGGGCATTACCACAGGATTTGAGTAGCAAGACATTTAACTACACTGTTGGTTATTCTGGTGGACAATATACATTCACTGGACAAGATCGTCAGGCATCACACAGTAACAATCAACAACCTACTATTAATTTAGTTGTAGGTGATACAATTAATTTTGCTGTTAATGTATCCTCCAGTCATCCATTCTACATCAAGACTGTACAAGGAACTGGTACTGGTAATCAAGTAACTACTCCTTCTGCTAGTGGACAAGGTTCTTATAATGGTACTGTATCTTGGACACCTAATACTTCTGGCACATACTTCTACCAATGTAGAAATCACAATAGTATGCATGGTGAAATCATCGTAGCATAAATAGGTATGCCATACCTAGTACATCATGCCTGAAGAAGTAAAAGAAGAAATTAAAAAAGACGAACCTAAAAAGAAAGGTCCATTTGGCAAACTAAAAGACAAGATGGCTGATGATGCTGATGAACATCTTGCTATTTTGTCTACATTTGTTAGACTTGGTATCTTAGTTTGGTCTGGTGGTATATTGACTCTCAATTATGTGACGATTCCTAATCTACCACAACAAAAAATTGATCCAACTTTTATAGCCTCAGTGTTCACGGGGGTTTTAGCTACTTTTGGGGTTCAAACAGCCAAAAAAAGTGGCGATGGTACTATGAAAATGAATGGTGCAGGACAAGTTAGTAAAGCAGATTTGGAAAGACTAATTGAAAAAGCTGCTAATACTGCTCCAGCACAAACCATTCGTATTGAGCAAGCACCTATGGTAATTGCTCCAACACAAAATCAACCAAAGGTATAATTATGAAAATTAAATTTAATGACGTTGCTAATGCAATTAGTGTTGCATCGGGAGTAACCCTTGCTGCTGTTATCGCAGCAGGATCTTATGTCTACGTAAATCGTGAGACAATTATTGAAGAAGTAAAGGAAGCTGCTATTGAAGCAGCAATGGAAAGCATTGGTATTCCTAGTGGTCTTGGTGGTGCTGTACCAGAACTTCCACAAGGTGCTTCTGATCTTCCTGCAACAGGAGGTTCTGTAGGATCCGCAGCAGGATCTGTTGGTGGTTCTATGCTCCCCATTCCTAACTCACCTTTATAATGGACTTACAAAAGATTACCTCTACTGGCACAGCAGTTGCTGTGCTGGGGACGGGGGCGGTTGTTGGTGGCGGTCATGTGATTGACCAGCAACAGGGTGGTCCTGAGAAGAGAGAAACAGAAAGAATTGAATTGATTAGACAGGTAGTTGCTGAAGAGTTGTACTTACAACTTAAAGATTCATTCCCACCTAAAACTGGTGGTGTTACTGGACCTGCTGATCGTCCACCATTAAATTATCGCACGCAGATTCCTAAAAAATAATGGATCCTATCTTTGATATTCCTCAGGTGAATAATACGAATCCAAGAATCAATCAAGTTCATGGATCAAATGTAAATGGTATTGTTGTATCCCCCAATGGGATAAGGATGGTTGGTACAATAAACACCCAAAGTGCTTTTGTGCGAAGCAATAATATTGCTAATGTAAACACTAAGAATATCAGAGATAGTGAGATACCAGAGACACGTACTTGGATTACTGATCCACCCCAAGCAATACCATTAGAAGTTCCAGTAACAGTAGAAGCTGGCACACCAATTGTTAACATGCCTGGTTGTGTCAAGGTACACAAAGAGAATGCTAAAAGAGATCCATCTAGAAATAAGAATCTAGTAAACGATGATCCAAAACAGAATGTTGTTCTGTGTGATTCAGGTATGCCTTACTATGAACCACCTGAATATGACTATAGAGAGTTGACATGGCAGACAATTAAGACCGAAGAGGAAGAAGCAGAAGGTCTTAATACTGAAACTGAAGAACCAGAAATTAAAACAGAGACTCCAGAACCTCCTAAAACACCGATAGAAACTGCTAGTGAAGTAGAATGTCCTCCACCCAATGCAAGACGCATTGGAGACCTATCACAGAGCGGTAAGGAGAGGGTTACAGGTTATAAGTTAAGTGTAGATAAGTTAACTTGTATTACAGAATGGGAAGACGTTCCATTTATTGATGAGTATCTTCCTAGTGTCGGTGTTGTAACAACCACTGCTGGCATTGCTGCTGTTGCAACTACGTCAGCATTACTTGCAAAACCAATTGCTGACTTGCTTTTAAAAGTAATTAAACCTATTGTCAAGAAGACAATTGCAAAGGTAAAAGAAAAACTTGGAAAGAAACCCCCCACTCTATCTCTCAACGAGAGAAAGATAAAGCAGAGGGAAGCGAACGAAGGTATTAAGGCTGCTCGGAAGTTGAAGGGTCGTTAGATTGTGAAGGGTCTTTGAATGTAGGTTTAGGGAAATCATGTGTATGTGGTTTGATAGTACCACCAGGATTTGTTACAACTACATCAGCACATATTGATGAATAAGGACTACGTGGGTGGAACATAATTCCAGCCTTTAATAACTCACCACAATTTTTAAGTCTTGCAAGTTCAAAATCTAATCTCTTATTAGCAGTCAATTGTTGTTGATTAGCAATCTGTGCTGCCGCTGCTTCATGACATTGCTTTACTAACTTTCTATTCATTGGGATTGATAGAGTAGCAGATAAACCAACGTTAAATGATTGGTTTGCTCTCATGTCTGTCCTTACAGGTTTATGCCAGACCACATCACCAGGATTGTCTGGTTTTCCATCAGGACCATCTACATCAATTTCAATCTCAATAGATTCTCCATCTTCAAACCATCTACTACCATCATCCTTAGTACGACTATCATACCAGTCTTCCCAAGGATAGTTTTTAACTGTGACGGTTTGCTTTGTAGTTCTACCAGTATAATCAGTCATATCATACTGTGGTTCCATGTAGAAATCTTCCCAAGGATCCTTTCTTGAATCAGCAAACTGAACATATGGAGTGAAGTTTAGTGTGCTACCTTGACACTGCACACCTCCTCCATAAGTGTTAGTAATGTATGGACCTTGTAACACCTGAATTGCCTGGTTGGTCACTGAGCCTGAACTATTAGCGATTGGATTTGCAGTAGCAGATACACCACCAACGTCAGCAAAAGCTTTCATTGGTAGTAAAGTATTAGTACCGAGAACAGTTGCAATTACTGCGTAAACGTACTTGTGGTATCTGTTACGCTTTGGATTGTTGTAGTTCTTTGAATGATAGTTTGATTCGTCATACCTGGTCCTTGGTAACTCTGCGTAAATTGAAACGCCTGACCTGGAGTTGATATCGTGAAGTTGCTTTGGTTGTTGAAGTCCAAAGCGTCGTAAGAACTTGTTACTGCTCCTGTTACTGCTGATCCCCCAGTTGCTGTTGAAGATGCACTTGGAGTTACTGTCACTGTTGATGTATTTACGTTGGGATTTAATGCCTCTCCGTTGTTGGAGATCCCTACACCTGTCACTGAATATTCCCATCCTGTTCTATAATCAATTGAGTTAATTGTCTCCGTTACTGTGGAGTTTGTTTCTGTGTGGCTCGTCATTGAGCCCTGCTGGAAATTTGGGACCACGGGGACCGCCAACACATCGGCAGCAGTACTTAAGACTGCCACCGCACTTGTCACAATATATGTGATTGTCTTTCCAAAACGGATGCTCACGTGGATCCTCCATCAATAATTATGTTTCTCAACGCACGGTCAATTCTGACACGAATTGTCCCGTAGCTGTAGTACCAGCTCCACCAGCTGTCAACCCAATGACACCAGCAGAAGTAATTGTTCCAGCTAATGATCCAGCAACGCCTCCACTTTGAGTGGTAACTTGTCCGAACGCAGGCATGTCTGCGACGACACCACTACCTACGTCAACACCTGATCCAATTGGATTTACAGCATCTCCCATAGTGAATGACTCACTAAAAGAATATGCCGATCCAGCTGTGGTGATCGTATACGTAGCATCTGTCATTGTGGCAGGTGCAGTCAGAGCATTATCTCCTGATGCAGCAGTCAAACCACCAAAGGTAGATGCTGTAATATTATTGCCACTACTACTATAAGTGGATCCAATTCTGGTTGCTTGAGTTGCTGCACCATCAACTTGCAGTTGGGTAGATGTAGTCAAACGATGGACCAGATCTGCTTTTGCTGGAGTACTTAATGCCCCAAGACTAGCTAACATAATAAAAGGAATAATCTTTTTCATATCATGACACAGTATCCTTCCATCTTATTTATGTCTAATAATATTGTCTTAATTTATACTACAAATTATGAATGGTACTGCTATGATACAGAAGTGTTACCACATCCACTAAATCTGTGGTACGGTTAACCGCTTTGTAAACTTTCTTGACAAGATTTAAGAATTACTATATAATTATGTTACGTTACTTAACATAATCATGACGACGACAACAAACGAGTATGGACAACAAAATATGTTTGCAAGGGAGACTCAACCTTGGGTATCCAAAACAGACGCAGAAAGATACGGTTATGAAACACACGCTGAGCGTGCTGAAAAACAGAATGGTCGTTGGGCTATGCTTGGTTTCATCGCCGCTATGATTTCTTATACTACTACTGGTAGTATCTTTTTCTTTGGTGCCTTCGGCATCTGAGGAAATGATACCCGCACTTTTATCAAATAACTTTTACAGGAGACTTACTACAATGAACGAAAACGCAGAACTACAAAACGGACGCTGGGCAATGATCGGAATCATGGCAGCAATTGGATCCTATGCCGTTACTGGTCAAATTATTCCAGGAATTTTTTGATCTCTAAATAATAACTCGTACCAAAAATAAGGAAGAATTTATGGATGATTTCACTATTATAGAATCATTTCCCATCTGGAAAGCAATACTATGGTGTTTTTATCCTATGACACTTCTAGTGTCTATTGAATTGTTCTTACGTGCCTTGTCAGACGACGATGATGACGATGACAATGGCAAGGGTATTAGGATAGGTCAAATGCAGGCAGTGCCTGTTCCTTCGGCATGAGATTTTTAGAATTATTTTTGAATTCAATTCCACCAGGCTCTAGGGATCTCCTAGAGTTTGGTTTTTTTATGTCTGTTGGAATTGTTGCAGGATCACTCGGTCTAGTGTAATATATAACCATGGTTGCATACCTAACATGGCTACAATTAATTTAACAGCGACAGATGGATCAGTTGATACCTTTGAATGTCCTGAAGATGTTACTATTCTAGATGCATTGGATGAGGCAGGATTGTATCACCCTTATTCTTGTAGAGCAGGTGCTTGTTCATCCTGTGCTATGAGACTTACTGAAGGGTCAGTAAATCAAGACGAACAATCATTTTTAGATGACGATCAACTAGAGCAAGGTTTTGTGCTAACATGTGTGGCATATCCTACTTCCGATACAGTTACTATTCTTGCTGAGCAAGAGGAAAGTCTGTATTGACAATTAAATAATTATATGATACACTATCAAATGATTTATAGTAAAGGACTAACATGTTACACATGAGAGAACAATTACTTTCAGCTCTACTTGCTCACGCACAAGGTGAGATTGCCAAGCATAGAGCAAATGTTGAAATCTATCTAGAACATCCTGTTGGCATTGGCGAACATGGTGATGTGACTGAAGCAATTCAGTCAGAACTGGATAAGATTGCACGTTATCATGACCAAGTTGAAGTTATTAACAAGTACTTTAAAAACAAGACATGACAATTCCAGCACCCGAAGGTAAACTACCTCTTGATGATTGGTTCACCGTAGATAAAGAAATTGAACATCTATTTTATGAAGAAGATCTTCCTCCCCTAGCAGATGAGTTGGGTGGAGAGAATGAACCTGATCCTGTTGAAAGATTAAATGATGATCGGTCCTATAAAAGTGATTTCCTTGACAACCTAGCAAACCATCAGTATGCTAAGAGTCAACCAAAAGAGCAATCACTTTCTATGCACGAGCAACTTTATCGTATGGCAACTACCAACGGTGGTTCATGGACTCAAGGTGGATCAGAAAACCTTCATGGTTCTGGTGATGTGTCTGGTCGTGATTGGCAGTCAGGAGTTGGTCGGTAAATTTGAGTAAATATACCGACCAATACCTCTTGACATAACTAGAACTTTCACTTAATATAAATACATGAACAGGTGAGGATTCCCACACTTGTTATTTTGCTCCCCTTCAACCGAGACCTATAGGGAGGATAAACTACGTCTCTAATGTTACCTACCGTTCAAGGGTACGGATAGGATCTTAAGTTTCGCTGTCTCCCTAACAGCCCTACTTTCATTTGCATTAATAATGACAACTCTTACACGTTCAAATCAATCTAACTGGGAAACCTTCTGCGAGTGGGTTACCAGCACTAACAACCGTCTATACGTCGGTTGGTTTGGAGTCCTAATGATTCCTACCCTCCTCGCTGCAACGATCTGCTTCATCGTAGCGTTCATCGCTGCTCCTCCCGTTGACATTGACGGTATTCGTGAACCCGTTGCTGGTTCACTCATGTATGGCAACAACATCATCTC
>CEOC01044531.1_pt1 | contig 14978 bp, 18 predicted proteins | sample 356191 | NCBI WGS metagenome assembly CEOC01 (sample SAMEA2619952, study PRJEB7988) | marine metagenome | biome: marine biome (ENVO:00000447); feature: deep chlorophyll maximum layer (ENVO:xxxxxxxx); material: "saline water (ENVO:00002010), including plankton (ENVO:xxxxxxxx)" | depth 17 m
TCCACACGCGGATGTGGCGGAATTGGTAGACGCGCTAGTTTCAGGTTCATGAGCGAAACCTGATCGCTGACGTATACCTCAAGCCTAAATAGCTTGCACGTCAGTTATACCCATGTATACGCTAACGTATAAATCTATTTACCGGATCTAGCGAGGAGTCTTATTGCGAACACCTGCCCAAATTGAAGAGCAAGTCAACTTTGAACGAGATGCAATCCGACTTGGACTTGAACGTCTCCGTAAAAACACGAGGGATTTAGAAGAAAAAACCTACGCAAGTGCGACTGTTTACGGTTGCAGCAGCATCTCAACTCTTCTTCCTATTGTTACTAAACGGATTGAAGATACGAATAAGCGAATTCGAGAGGGAAAGATTGGTGTAGCTTTCAAGGAAATACATCAACACCTTGAACCAATAGATCCAGGTGCAGCTGCTGCTATCGCATTAAAGGTTACATTCGATAAAGTATTTGGTTACAAAGAAAAAAGTAATCTCCTTCAAACTGTAACCGAATCCATTGGACTAGCTGTTGAGCAAGAAGCACAGATGCAGTTCTATGAAAAGAACTGTCCTGGTCTACTGAATACAATCAAGAAAAACTATTGGCATAACACGACTGGTACACACCAGAAGTTTGTTGTTGTTCGTACTCTTATTCAGCGTTATGATGTACCTCAGTGGACATCATGGCATAGACCTAATCGTGTCAAGTTAGGTGGCTGGCTACTTGATTGCATTATGGAGTCAAGTAGTTGGTTTATTGTAGAAACTAGACGTGAAGGTAGGAAAACAGAAAACTATGTAGTCCCAACACCTGAATTCTTGTCAATCAAGGATGAAGTAATGGCAAATGCTGAGTTGTTCTCACCTATTGCGTATCCGATGCTCATCCCACCTAATGATTGGCTTCACAATCGACAAGGTGGCTACCTGCTCAATGAGGTAATGCGTGGTCACGACATGGTTCGACGCGGTGTGGGACGTATACAGGGGGAAATCCCTTACCAGTTTCTGAATAGGATTCAGAAGGTAGGTTATCGACTCAACTCGTTTATTTATGGTGTCGCTGAGACACTTACAGAAAAGCGTTACCAGGTCGGTAAGTTTGTCCCTATCGTAGAGATACCTCTACCAAATAAACCTGCTGATATTGCAGAGAACTACGATTCTCGGAAGCAATACAGACGTGATGCTGCTGAAGTAATGAACAAGAACGCAGCGTCATTCAAGAAGTCATGTAGAACACGCATGACAATGGAAGCAGCTAAGTTATTCAAAGATAAGAAGGAATTCTTCATTCCATGGAGCTTCGATTACCGAGGCCGTGCTTATCCAATCCCTGCTTTCCTAACACCACAAGATACTGACTTCGGTAAGTCATTACTTAAGTTCAGTGAGGAGTCATACATGACGCCTGAAGCTGAAGAATGGCTAGCATTTCAAGTAGCTACAACTTATGGTCTAGATAAGGAACCTATCCATAAACGTATGGAATGGGTTGCCGAAAACGATGAGGTGATTTCTGCTGTCGCACTAGACCCCATCGGCAATATCTCTATATGGGAAGCAGCCGATGAACCCTGGCAATTCTTAGCAGCTTGTGAAGAATACCACCACTGTGTAATTACCCGTGACCGAAATTTTACTTCTCTGCCAGTTGCAACTGATGCCACCTGCTCTGGTCTACAAATTCTCGCCGGATTATGCCGAGACGCAACAACTGCAAGTCTTGTCAATGTCTTGCCAGGAGAAAGACCCGCAGATGCTTATGCCGTTGTCGCCGAGCACGCTAAACCAAACGTCCCTGTAAGTATTCAACCTTACATGGATAGAAAAACCGTCAAGCGAGTAGTTATGACGGTACCTTACAACGCTAAACCTCACAGCAATCGCGGTTATATCCGTGATGCACTAAAGGAGAAAGGCGTTGAAGTTGAGAAAGACGATCTGACTGCAACTGTTAATGCTGTCAGAGATGCCATGGATGAGGTTGTACCTGGTCCTATGGCTGCGATGAAATGGATTGAGTTTGAAGTAGCAAAAGCTATTAAGCGTGGTGCTACTGAACTGCAATGGGTAACACCATCAGGATTTGTCGTTACACAAAAGCTAAACAAGAAATTGTTTGAGCGAGTGTCACTTCAATTACTTGGTCGTGTTGACATCCGTGTTGCTACTGAAGATAGCGACAAGGTAGATCTATTGCACCATAAAAATGCAACTGCGCCGAATCTTATTCATTCGCTCGATGCAAGTTTACTCCACCTTTCTGCACTACGCTTCGACGATCCGATATCCCTCATACACGATTCGGTTCTATGTCGTGCTACTGACATGGACGCTCTTTCACGAATCGTGCGTGAAACTTACATGCACTTGTTTGCCGAAAATTCCTACCTGGAAACATGGGCACAACAGATAGGTGCTGAAACTGAACCACCGATCATTGGAGATCTGACACCAGAGTCCGTGATTGATTCCACATATTTTTTCTGCTAACTTATCCACTAACGTATGGCACGTACCATCCATAAGACTGAACAGCCTGTTGTCCTTGAAGGATTCCAAGCTGTGATGAAGCCAAGCAAGTTTGGCTATTCACTTGCAACCACTATCCCTGCAGTAATGATTGAAGCCCTTGAGGCTGATCGTGCTGACAATTTGAAGTGGGCCGAATCAAAATTGAAAAACCCTAAGCGTTCGACTCTTAAGCCTGAACCTTGGGAAGAGGTAGCTGATGGACAATACAAAGTTAAGTTCTCCTATAACGAGGAGACCAAGCCACCTATTGTTGACACTGAAGGAACTCCAATTACAGACCAATCAACACCTCTATACTCTGGATCAAAAGTCAAGGTCGCGTTCTATCAGAAGCCATACATTCTCAAGGATGGCGTTACGTACGGTACTTCACTTAAACTTGTGGGTGTGCAGGTTGTGTCTCTCAGCTCTGCTGCGGGAACCGACTCAGGGGACCTCAGCAGCGAAGAGGTCGCGGAACTTTTCGGAAACACGAAAGGATACAAAGCTTCCGAACCCAATGTAGTCCCGGCTGCTGAGGAAGCAGACGATGACTTTTGAGTACTACCGTGATTTTGATGAACTTTATGACGACTGGATAAATGGCATTTCGATCAGGACTTGAGGAAAAAGTCGCTGATCTTATGGTTGAACTGGGAGTGAAGTATGAGTACGAATCGACGAAGGTTCCCTATCAAATTCAACATAACTACACTCCTGATTTTCTTCTCCCTAATGGTGTTTATCTTGAGTGCAAAGGGTACTGGGAGGCGGAGGATCGTCGTAAGATTAAAGCCGTCAAACAGCAGCATCCAGAGATTGATCTAAGGATGGTGTTCCAGGCCCCTTTCAATAAGATCAGTAAAAAATCTAAAACAACGTACGCACAATGGTGCGAAAAGCACGACATACCTTGGACGAGCTTTGCAAACATACCAATCGACTGGCTCGTCTGAGTTTTTAAGACACGAAGCGTGTATCACGTGTGGATCATCCGATGGACTTGCTGTCTATACGGATGGTCACACCTTTTGTTTCGTATGTCACCAATGGACACCAGGAGCCACAACTTATTCACAATCGACAACAACTCGCATGAGTTACAGAGGCTCAGCTCAAAGGCTGCAGAAACGCAATATCTCCGAAAAGACTTGTGAAAAGTACAAGATCTATAAGGACGGAGATATCCTGCGAATGTATTACCACGACTCGAATGGGGTTCCCATTGGGTCAAAGGTAAGGACGAAGAACAAAGTCTTCACCTATGAGGGTGAGTCTGACGGTTCATTCTTTGGTCAACACCTCTTTTTCCGTAACAGTAAGGAGAAGAGTGTCGTCATCACTGAGGGTGAGCTTGACGCTGCTTCTGTATGTGAAGCACTAGGAGACTTTCCAGCTGTGTCACTCCCAAGCGGAGCTGCCGCGGCCAAGAAAGCAATGAAGACTAACTACGAATGGCTTCAACAGTTTGAGAAGATCATCCTGTTCTTTGATAACGATGAAGCCGGTCAGAAGGCTGTAAAAGATGCTGCCAATGCATTGCCACCTGGAAAGGTTTTCATCGCTTCTCTAGACGCTTACAAGGACGCCTCAGACGCTTTACAAGCGAATGACTACAAGGCTATTGAAGGTGCATATTGGAGTGCTAAGTCTTACAGACCTGATGGAATCGTAGATGGTCGATCACTACTTGAACTTGTAACTACACCACAACCACCAGCTGATCATGATTACCCGTTTCAGGGATTACAGCACAAACTACACGGTATCCGATACGGAGAACTTACAACAATCACTGCAGGCTCTGGCATTGGCAAGTCGAGCTTCTGTAGGGAGCTTGCATGTTCTCTTCTCCAGAGCGGAGAACGGGTCGGTTACCTGGCTCTTGAGGAGTCCAATCGACGAACAGCCTTAGGGCTGATGTCATCAGCAGTAGGTAAACCACTACATCTAGGGGAACATTCCCATGAAGAACTTACTGAAGCCTTCGACTCTACGATGGTTAATTGGGACCTCTATTTGTTTGATGGTTTCGGTTCCTACGATCCTGATGTTATTTATAATCGGATTGAGTACCTGGCACAAGGTCTCGACTGTAAAATCATTTTCCTGGATCACCTCTCCATCCTCCTTAGTGGACTCGATGGGGATGAACGACGAATGATCGACAACACAATGACTCGCTTGAGGTCATTGGTTGAACGCACTGGTATTTCTTTATTCCTTGTCTCACATTTGAGACGTTCTACTGGAGATAAAAATCATGAAGAAGGAGCCCGAGTTACGCTCGGACAATTGCGCGGATCTGCTGCAATCGCTCAACTCAGCGATTCGGTCATTGGATTGGAACGCAATCAACAATCCGACAAAGATGGAGGTGCTACGACTGTGCGAGTGCTTAAAAATCGTTATTCAGGCGAAACTGGAGTAGCTTGTACGCTCACGTATAACTTAGAAACTTGCAAATTCGATGAAACAGAACCTGATGAAGAATTCGACCCAGGAACAGACTTTTAAAAAACCTAATCCACCAACGGAGGAGATGATCAAGCGAGCACAGTTCGTTGACAAGACCTACGTATGGAAACAGAAGTGAGTCTGATCTTCGATTTAGAAACAAACGGATTACTTAAAGATGTTAATACCATCCACTGTCTGGCTATCCATGACCTCGAAACTAATGAAACGGTGTCGTACAACGACGAAGGTAATCAAGAACCTGTTGTACGAGGGATACAACGACTCCAAGATGCTGATTGCATTATTGGTCATAACATTATTGGTTACGACTGTCCTGTTATCCACAAACTTTATCCTTGGTTTAGTGGCCCTGGGATTGTCGTTGACACTCTTATTCTCAGCCGTCTATACCATCCGGACATGATTCGTCTGGACAAGAAACATAACTGGAAAAACATGCCACTACAGATGTATGGCAGACACTCTCTTGAATCTTACGGATACAGACTAGGTGAATTTAAAGGTTCATTCGGCAAAGACACTGATTGGAAGAGTTGGAGTCAAGAAATGGAAGATTATTGCATACAAGATGTTCACGTTACCACCAAACTTTGGAACCATTTTCAACCTTACCTGAATGGGTCTCGTTAGAACACGAGGTCGCTCAGATACTTACTAATCAAGAAATACATGGATGGACGTTTGACTCGAATGCTGCATGGGAATTTGCATCTGCTCTCCGAGAAGAGCTACGACAGATTGAAGGAGCACTACTCCGGAAACACCCTTACGTTGCAGGAGCAGAATTCACTCCTAAACGAAATAACCGCACGCAAGGATATGTTGAGGGTGCACCCTTTACTCGACTAAAAGAAACTAACTGTACTTCAAGAGATCACATCGCATGGATATTAACAACATTCTATGGCTGGGAGCCAAAGCAGAAGACGACTACTGGGAAGCCGGTCGTAGACGAAGTTATTCTGACCGAGATTGGATCGGAGATTTCTACTCAGTTTGCGAGATGTTTGACGGTAACGAAAATGCTTGGGATGCTGTCGAACGGCGTGAACGGTTGGCTGAAGCTTGTTACGAATGAAGGAAGAATCCATCACCACTGCTCAGTCGCAACTTCCACGCATAGATGTGCCCATAGGTCGCCAAATCTTGCACAAGTGCCAAGCGACAAAAGATTTAGAGAACTTTTTATCCCAAGTCCAGGTCTCACTATGGTCGGCGCTGATCTTAGTGGGATTGAGCTTCGGATGTTATCTCACTATCTTGCGCGATTCGACGGTGGAAGATATGCCGAGATCCTCCTTAATGGAGATATTCATCAGGTAAATGCGGACAAGATTGGGATTAGCCGTAAGCAGGTTAAGACCGTCACTTACGCGTTTCTCTATGGTGCAGGTGACGAAAAAATTGGTCATTCATTCGACCCGCAACTATCATCGGCCAATGCCAAGCGAAAGGGAAAAGAGATCCGTAGCGCATATGTTTCTGCGGTTGACGGGCTTGGTGATCTCATTGCCGCTGTTAATAAAGCTGCGGACAGAGGGTTCATCAAGTCTATCGACGGTAGAAAAATTGCGCTTGATTCACCTCACAAATCCCTGAACTACCTACTCCAGTCGGGAGCCGGTGTAGTCGCGAAGAGGTGGTTGCTTATCAACCAAGAACACATAAAAGAGTTGCAATTGTGCTGCTCTCAACTTGCGTTCGTACATGACGAACTTCAATTTGAAGTAGATCCACAACATGCAAAAGACCTTTGTTCATCCTTGGTACTTGCAGCTACAGAAGCTGGAGAGTACTACAACATCCGCTGCAGGATTGATGCAGAAGCCACCATTGGAAACAACTGGAGTCAAACCCACTAATGCTCTACGGAAAAAAGAACAAGACTGAAATTAAGTCCACTAAAAAAACTACTCGCCAAGGTCAAGGCCGTCTTTCTAAGCCTAAAGGTGACAGGAAGATGAGTCGAGGCCAAGGTAAATGACAAAACTATTAATTGACGCTGACTATATCGTCTACAAAGCTTGTGCTGCTGCGGAGTACGACATTGATTGGGGCGATGATGTAATCATGGTTGGTAGTAAGTTCTCAGAAGCTTTCTCCAACACTAAACGGGAGATCGACAAGATTGAATCCCAATTTATGGATCCTGAAGTGATCCTCTTCTTCTCTGATTCAGTCAACTTCCGCAAGCAAGTTGATCCTGCATATAAGGGACACCGTAATCGTAAGAAGCCCTGTGGATACAAAAGAGTAATCTACAAACTACACGATGACTACAAAGTCATTCGTATGCCGACGCTGGAAGCAGATGACGCCATGGGCGTGTATGCAACTTCGAATGAAGACTGCATTATCTGCTCACCGGATAAGGATATGAAACAAATACCAGGAACTCTCTACAACATGGATGAGACGTTCACAATAGACAAACAGTCTGGCTGGGAATGGTTTCTTATTCAAACACTATCTGGTGACCAAACAGATGGCTATTCAGGTGCTCCTGGGTTCGGCATAAAAACTAGCCAAAAATTTTTCGCAGAATACGGGTACACCTGGAATTCTGTAGTGAGAGCGTTTCAGTCGAAAAATCTGACTGAGGCTGATGCTTTGAAGAATGCACGGCTAGCAAAGATCCTCACTGCAGATGACTATGACAATGGACCCATCTTATGGACTCCCACCAATGCCGAATCTTGTCCTGACAATGGAGCAGGAATTCAAGATGAGGAGGATGAAGGATCTCCTGGACAAGTGTCCGAAGGAGGAACTCATTCCTTTATTTCTTGAGTTGCAACGAACCAATTTTATTCTTACTAACAACATAGGCGAACTACTTAAAGCATGGAATCTCCCTCCCATTACACCCGAGGCTCAGTAGAGGTTTGGGATTTCATTCGTGATCAACAACTAAATTATCATCTCGGTAATGCTATTAAATATATTTGCAGAGCCGGTTTCAAAAGTAATAACACAAAGACTGAAGACCTTAAAAAGGCTATCCACTACCTTAAAAATGAACTCGAACACACAACATTGCAAAGCTCAATCTCTTTCGGACCAAGCGATTTACTTTCGTTCAGCGTATGGGATCCAGAACAGTCCGGAGAACCGGACTATGCAACTGGGTTTGATCGTTGAAGAGTTTGAAGAGTTCAAAGCAGCGGTAGCCAATGAGCCTTACGAAAATGAACTGAAAGAGTTGGCAGACTTGGTCTATGTCTGCTTTCAGTATGCAGAAAATATGGAATGGGATCTAGAAGAAGCACTTGATCGTGTCCATAAATCAAACATGTCCAAGCTTGGTTTGGACGGTAAACCAATTCGCCGTGCTGACGGCAAGGTCTTGAAAGGACCTAACTACTCCCCCCCTGAATTGAAAGATCTGATCAATGGCTGAACTAATTTCTAGAACTGGACGAGTGCAATCGTGGATTGATGATCCCGATGGCCGTCTCCCTGTGTCGTGCACAGTATTTGTAGTAGATGACTCGATGGAAGGACCCGAGGGTATTGAAGCCTCGTGGCGATTCGCCTCACATGCCCTCAGAAATGGAGCAGGTTGTGCAATCCACCTCTCCAACCTCCGACCCAAAGGACACGATAATGGCAAAGGGCTACTTGCCAGTGGTCCTGTCTCGTTCGGGAAAATCTATTCTACTTTAAATGAAATCCTCCGACGAGGCGGTAAGTACAAGAATGGGGCTATCGTTCTACATCTTGATGCTAATCACACTGACATTGATGAGTTCATCACCACTCCACGAGAGCAACTGCCGTGGGTCAAGCGATGTGTCAACATCACTGACCAATGGTGGCAAGAGATGGATGTCATCACTCGTCAGAAACTAATCAAAGGAATCAAAGCTGGTGATATCTGGCTGAATAAAGTTAAGTACCATGGACAACAACGTATACGCGGAAACGTATGTCTTGAGGTGTACCTCCCATCCAGGGGCACCTGTCTGCTACAGCACGTTAATCTTGGAGCTTGCACCTTCGAACAAATTCCTACTGCTTACGCTCAAGGGATGCAAGAGCTTTGTCAGCTCCATGCAAAAACTGGTGTGGGAGAGACTGGAGAATACCTCAGTTCAGAAGTCGATCGACAAGTTGGACTTGGAGTGTTGGGCCTCGCAAATCTCCTGCGACGTTACGGTGTCACGTACGAACAGTTTGGACGAGCACTATCTCAATTCAACTCAGGAGTAGAGAAAGCTACGGTTGCATACACGTTGGTCAAGAAGATCAACGAAGGTATCCAGGAAGCCTCTGCAGTTGCTCGCCGTAACGGTATGGTCCGAGCCTTTGCAATCGCTCCTACAGCGTCTTGTAGCTACCGCTCACAGGATGCTGACGGGTTCACTTGTGCTCCTGAAATTGCACCACCTATTGCACGGACAGTGGACCGTGATTCTGGCACCTTTGGTGTTGAAACTTATGACTACGGAGATGTAGAGATTGCATCTGATGTTGGCTGGGAAAACTATCGACGTGTGGCTGATGGCCTCATGGAACTCTATACACGTAGTGGACTTCTTCACGGTTACTCATTCAACTGGTGGTCAGACTTGGCTGTCATGGATGACAACTTTATTGAAGAGTGGCTTAGGTCTCCACAAACATCTCTTTATTACTCTCTTCAAGTGATGGGTGATGTTCAGGATAAATCAAACGCCTATGCCGCATTGGACGAGGAAGATGTTAATGATTATCTGAACAGCCTGCTTGAGGACACACCAGAACCTCAATGTGATTGTGCAGAATGAACCCTTACGAAAAACTAATGGCGCGGAAGCGCAAATGGACACCAGTGAAACCTGTCGCTGGTTTATGCAAAGAAGGCGCGGAGGAGACAATCCACCGTGCTCTTGCATTGCGACATATGGAACTACCTGTGGGAGATTTTATCAAAGATGCTCTCGCCACTGAAGTTCCGTCTCTATCGCGAGAGCTTCTGCTCTCCAACGTTACAGATGAGGAGAACCACGACCTCGCTCTTGGTTATATCGCCGATGCTTACGGCATTGATGAAGCGGCTGAAAAAGAAGCCATGGCTCTCCGAAATGCATGGACGCAGCATCCAGATCATACGGTCCTCAAAGCAATGGTTGCCGAGCGTGCGATCTTCTTCGTTCTTCTACCATTCTTCCGCTTTAATGGTGACGCTGCAATGCGAACAACCTCTGCAGATATAAGTCGAGATGAACAAATTCATGTTGCAACCAATAGTTTGGTTTGTCGCGAGCTGGGGCTTGATATCTCTCCTAGTCTTGATAAACTCCGCAAAGCAACTATCAACTGGGTGATGCAACCTCTTAAGGTTGGCGCATCCGATAAATATTTAGACAAAAAATTTTGGCTGGATTCCAGTGACCGCCTGATGTATGAGGGCAAAGCCCCCGAGCTGAATGCTACGAAGGCTGCACGGATGCCAGCTTTCTTTGAGCATTCAAATGTCAACCTCCCTCAATATGCTTGAGACCCTTGGCATGGAACATCATGCCATGGTCAAAGAGCTTGAAGATAATTTTCCACCTCTAACTCCTACGCCTGGCGACAGCATGGAACAGATCATGTATAGATCTGGTCAACGTTCTGTCGTCGAGTGGCTACTAGATCGTATAGAACAATGAGTTACAAAAACATAGATGAGCTAAGAGCTGCTCAAAAGAAGTGGAACAACAGTAGGCTTCAGGCTAGGAATCCCTCTGGGTTCAAGAAGCATAAGGAAGCAGTGGCAGCTTTCAACAGCTCCAACTCTTCTAAGCCTTCTACTCCACAACCTACAGAATCAAAAAAGACTGGTAACGACTCCCCTAAGTACACACCGAAGGCGAGTGAAACCAAACGCACCAGTAAGATCCTCAAGGATACGCGTGCTGCAGCAGCGGCTGTAAAAAATTACAAGCCAGAGCGACTCAATGTTGAGCGCAATGTGTACAGCAACGACCTACCTAAGCGCCCTAATGTTCCCAAGCTTCCAAAGCTGAACATTCCTGGTGGCATGAGTTCGTCTCGTGTAGACAAACCTAGTGGTCTCCCTGGAAAGATCAACAAATACAAGCCAACAGGTAATTACTCCAAACCTGAAAAGCCGAGCACCCCCAAACCTAGTGTTTATACCAATGACCTTGTTAAAAGTAGGGTTGATCGTGCCAAAGAAGACGGACAGGTTACACCTACTGAACTGAGGCGTATTAGTAATGCTGTTAAAGGTGCTGTTAAAGTGGGTGGTATTACTGACGCACAAAGAAAAAATACTTTCAACAGTCTCAACGATAATAGTACTCCTAAGCGAAATATCAACTTGCAAATCAAGGATGCTCAGGCTGAAAACAGCGGCTTCGTGCCAAACAAAAAAATTAAAGATCTTAAGAGGTCAGCAAGATCGGCTGGTCTTGGTAAAAACTTTGTAGATAATTCGTTTATGCGTAACTTATCTAAAAACTACGGAGGTAAACCTAAGTCACTAGGAAAACCCAATAAAGGTACGAGTTGATGAAAGCTAAACAAAGGTATGACGTACTCCAAAGTGACCGCCAACAGTTTCTAGACAAAGCATGGGAAGCTTCACAGCTCACCCTTCCATATCTGATTCGTCGTGACGATGATTACACTAAGGGAGCTAAGGTTCTTAAAACACCTTGGCAATCAGTAGGTGCTAAGGGTGTTGTAACTCTGGCATCAAAGCTGATGCTTGCTCTTCTTCCTCCTCAGACTACCTTCTTCAAGTTGCAGGTAGATGAGACAGGTATCCCACCGGGACTCTTTGAAGAGAACCCTAGTGTCAAAACAGAGATGGATACTTCTTTCGCAAAGATCGAGCGAACGATCATGGAATCTATTGCAGCTTCTGATGATCGTGTCGTGGTACACCAAGCTCTTAAGCATTTGGTTGTAGCGGGTAACGCCCTGATCTTTATGAATAAGAATCAGCTGAAGCTCTATCCTCTTAATCGCTATGTCGTAGAACGTGATGGTAACGGTAATGTTGTAGAGATCGTCACCCGTGAAACCGTCAGTAAGAAACTCATCGAGAGGTTCCTACCTGACGTCAAGCCTAACGCTGTTGCTAATGAATACGAAGTAAACCCTGGTGAGTGTGACGTCTACACACATGTCAAGCGAGACAACAATCGAGTGACGTGGTACCAAGAGGTTTACGGCAAAGTAATTCCTAGCAGCTACGGTAAGGCTCCGCTAGATAAAAACCCTTGGCTCCCTCTGCGTTTCAACTACGTAGATGGTGAAGCTTATGGTCGAGGTCGTGTTGAAGAGTTTATGGGTGATCTCAAGTCACTCGAATCACTCTCTCAGGCCCTCGTAGAAGGCTCTGCAGCGGCTGCCAAAGTCGTGTTTGTAGTGTCACCCTCAAGCACCACTAAACCTGCCACTCTCGCGGCTGCAGGTAACGGTGCAATTGTTCAAGGTCGTCCTGATGACATCGGTGTTGTTCAGGTCGGTAAGACTGCTGACTTCCGTACAGCATTTGAACAGTCACAGGTCTTCCAGAAGAGATTGAGTGAAGCCTTCCTTGTCATGAATGTACGTGACTCGGAACGCACTACTGCGGAAGAGGTTCGGATGACTCAGCAAGAACTTGAGTCACAGCTCGGTGGACTATTCAGTCTGCTGACTGTCGAGTTTCTTGTCCCGTACCTGAGCCGCAAACTTGACATGCTTCAGAAGTCGCGTGCCATTCCTAAGCTACCTAATGATCTTGTTAAACCTACGATCGTTGCAGGTATCAATGCATTGGGTCGTGGCGCTGACCGTGAAAGCCTGACTGAGTTCCTGCAGACGCTGTCCCAGACGATGGGACCTGAAGCACTGCAGACCTACATCAACCCTGAAGAAGTGATCCGGCGTCTTGCTGGCTCCATGGGTATTGATCAACTTGGTCTCGTGAAAGGTATGGATCAAGTGAAGAGTGAGCAACAGGAACAGATGCAGCAGCAAGCAGCTATGGATCAAGACCTGGCTCTCACCAAGCAAGCCGCGCAATTACAACAACAATCAAATGACGCAAGCCAAGCCGGTCCGCCCACCGAAGAAGGCGAACCCCCGCTCCCCCCGCAAGCCGGTCCAGAAGGCGGAGCACCTCCAGCCCCTGGAGGAGTCCCCGGAGGTCAAGGACCTCTCGGTTAAGGACAGACGTTATCTCAGTAACCAAACCAATAAATACAAACGCCAACCCAAAGTCGGTACCCCAACTCTCGGTCGCAGCACTGCTTACGTGACCGAGGTTGGCCTTGGCAATCTCCGCTCTCAAACTGCATATGACAACACTGACCTATCAGCCTGATCAAGGACAACCTGAATTCTCCGAAGAAGAACTGAACTCCATCCAGGTAGGAGAACAACTTGAACAGGAACAGCAGCAACTGCTTGCTGGCAAATACGAATCCGCTGAACAACTTGAACAGGCTTACCTTGAGCTGCAGCAGAAGTTTGGTTCTAATCAAACTGATGAAGCGGCAACCGAGGAACCTGCTCAAGAGTCAGAGGAGCAAGAAGCTGAGCTTGATTTGATGGAAGCTTTGTGGCAACAGTCACAGTCAGAGTATGACGAAGAAACCCTTGAGTCTCTCCGTAATGCTGACCCTGCTGATATCGCACAGGCTTATCTTGATTACCGTGCTGAGAATCAAGCACATGAACTGACATCTGACGAGACTTCTAGTCTTTATGACGTCGTTGGTGGTGAGGAACAGTACACCAACATGCTGCGTTGGGCTGCCGATAACTGTGATGAGCAGACTATCGAGATGTATGACGCAGTCATGTCTAAAGGTGATCTTGAGTCTTGCTTCTTTGCTGTACAAGCAATGGCATTCCGTATGGCTGAGATGGAAGGGTGGCAACCTGATGACTTCTTGTCTGGTCGTGCATCAGTACAGACCGCAGATGTCTTCAGGAGTCAAGCAGAAGTTGTTGAAGCCATGAGTGATCCTCGTTATGACAGAGACCCTGCATACCGTCAGGACATCATGAACAAGCTTGAACGTTCAACTGACCTCATGTACTAATGGATTACAAAAAAGGGACACCTGAATACAAAGCTTTCAAGCAAGGGAAGAAGAAGAAGAACAAAGGGTCTAGTCTCAACAAGATCCTGGCTGGCGGAGGTCTCGGCCTTGCCGGTCTTCTTATCTCCTCGGTAATGAAAGATGGAAAGAAAAAGTAAGCCTAAGGCTATCAAGCAGCGCCTTGATCCCTCCTGCTGGAAGGGCTACAAAAAATCTGGTACCAAAGTTAAAGGTGGTACCCGGGTAAATAACTGCGTGAAAATTAAAAAGTAAATGACCACCACCACCGAAGATGGCGGACGCTACAACGTCTACGCCAAAGAACCACCTATGGAAGTTATCGACGTGTACGAAACTCACAATGAAAAGGCTGAGAAGCTTAATGGTCGTCTTGCAATGCTTGGCGTCATGGCAGCTCTGGGCGCTTATGCAATCACTGGACAAATCATTCCCGGTATTTGGTAATGAAAAAACGAGGACAAAAGAGTCCCAAGAAATCTAAAGGTAAGTTGATGGCAGCGATTGGTAATCCAATCCTGTCTAATGCTTCCAACAAATCTATGACAATTAAATCACATAAGCCTGATTCTAACTACGCTTAATGTTATGACGCCAGAAGAGAAAAAGAAAAAGAACAAAGCCATTGATCGTACTAACGCTATTAAGACAGCGGGCAAAGTTCTGAAAGGTATCAAGGCTGTTTCTAATGCACTTGGTACTAGCCCTACGGAAACGCCTGATGTAGACACCAAGCTCACCAAACGATATGGTGATGATGGTACCACTGGCGACAACTCTGGTACCCGCGAGTACAAGATTGACGACAATGGTGTTGGAGGCTTCGATGACGAACCTAAACCTCGTCGTATGAGAGATCCTAGGAAGCGTACAGCTTACTAATTAATTGCGGCGGGTGGGAGGTTCAGGTAATTAATTAATCCCGC
>CEOC01066147.1_pt1 | contig 14926 bp, 8 predicted proteins | sample 356191 | NCBI WGS metagenome assembly CEOC01 (sample SAMEA2619952, study PRJEB7988) | marine metagenome | biome: marine biome (ENVO:00000447); feature: deep chlorophyll maximum layer (ENVO:xxxxxxxx); material: "saline water (ENVO:00002010), including plankton (ENVO:xxxxxxxx)" | depth 17 m
ACGAATTTAAACGTAGCACCATATTTTGACGACTTTGATCCGACGAATGACTACCATAAGGTGCTTTTTAAACCTGGATATCCAGTTCAGGCAAGAGAACTATCGACTCTGCAATCTATTCTGCAGAATCAAATAGAGAAGTTTGGACAGCACTTTTTTAAAGAAGGTGCAAAAGTTATTCCAGGAAATACAGGATATTCTCAGTTATATTATGCAGTTCAGTTAACAAGCACCTATCAAGGTGTTCCTGTTGAAGCATATATTGACCAGTTAGTTGGGGCAACTATCACTGGACAGACTTCTGGAGTTACTGCTACGGTTGATAATGTTTTATATTCTGCAGATTCGGAGAGAGATAATTTAACTCTGTATGTAGCATATAAGGGATCTTCTACTAGAGATAATGCAACTCAAACCTTTAGTGATGGTGAAGAATTAATTTCCAATCAAGTAATTGCATCAGGACTTCTTGGTAACTCTGTTATCAATCCAGGAACTCCTTTTGCGCGTACAATACCATCTGGATCATCAGCAACTTCTTCTGTTTTTCAAATCGAAGCTGGGGTGTATTTTGTTCGTGGAAATTTTGTAAATGTAAATAGAGAGTCTTTAATTTTAGACCAATATTCAAATACTCCTAGTTATAGAGTAGGTTTATTTGTATCAGAGGAAATTGTAAATTCTAATGCTGATGAGTCGCTGAATGATAATTCTCAGGGATTCAATAATTATGGAGCTCCTGGAGCAGACAGATTAAAGATTTCATTATCACTTCTCAAGAAATCATTAACCGATTTCAACGATGATAATTTTATTGAGTTAGCTACAATTGTTGATGGTGTTCTCCAAACTTCTCAAGTTAAAAGAGGAAGTGCTGGAAGAGGTGGTGCAGTATTTTATGATGATTTATCAGATGTTCTTGCAAGAAGAACTTTTGATGAAAGTGGACATTATATTGTAAAACCTTTTAATGTCTCAATCATTAACTCATTAAACAATAACAGAGGAAATCAAGGATTATTAGATGCTGGTAAATTTAGTCCTAGTGGAACTCCAGTAGCTGATGATTTAGCACTTTGTAGAATAACTCCTGGTAAGGCTTATGTAAAGGGATATGAGATTGAAACAATCGCCCCAACATTTATTGATGTAGATAAACCAAGAGTAACCAGAACTATTGAAGATCAATTCTTTCAATATAACACTGGGCCAACTTTAAGACTTAACAGTGTTTACAGATCTCCAAGTGTAGGTGTTGGAAATACCTTCGTATTAAGTTTGAGAGATCAAAGAGTAGGTGTAAACTCAGAAACCGCTCCAGGAAAGGAAATTGGACTAGCTAGGGTCTTTGATTTTAAACTAGAATCGGGATCATATGATACCGCATTCCCCAAACTTAATGAATGGGGTATATCTCTGTATGATATTCAACCATTTACTGAGTTGACACTTAATCAATCAATTGATTTAACTGTTCCTGTATATGTTGAAGGAAATAGCAGTGGAGCAACTGGATTTTTAAGAAGTTCTGTAAATGCAGGTACTGCAGTAACCGTTTACGATAAAAAAGGACAATTCCTTGAGAATGAAGTTCTAATTTTTAGAAGTGGAATTTCTACTCAAAGAATTACAGAAAATAGAACTGTTAGTAGTATTACATCATATGGTGTTGGTGATGTAAAATCTGTCTATTCAAATACTGGAATTGTTGGAGGTACAAACGGAAATCCAACCGTAGGTATCAATACTTTTAGCGCAAACGTTGTTCAGTCAATCCGTGGTTCGGTAGAAAATGTTGCAAGTATTACTGGTGTAAGTGCTGGTGTAGCAACTATAACTTCCGTAAGTCCCAGAATTCCTGGTATTTTAAAAGTAAATGATTTGCTTGAGTTCTCAAACTTAGGTATCTCAGAGACTTTACCAATAGTTGCTAGAGTAACAGGAGTTGCCTCATCAAGCGTAACAGTTGAGGCAGTAGCATCTGTTGAGGGTGAAGTAGTAGGAACACTCCCATCTACTACATTCACTATGGCACAAGGTGAGTTAAAAATTCTTACTAGTGCTTTAGATATATCTTCTGATAACACCCTTTATACTCCTTTCCCCAAACAAAATATTGCGGCAGTAGATCTTACTGATGCTTCTCTTAGCATTAGAAAGACTTTTACTATTGATATTGCAGCTAACCAAATTGCTGGATCTAGTTTAATCACTCTTACATTACCTGAGGGAGAATCCTATCTTCCATTTACTGATGAAAGATATACTTTAACTAGATCTGATGGATTAATTGAAGTATTGACAGCAGATAAGTTTACTTTTAGTTCCAACGGAAGAGAGATTCAAATTAGAAATCTTTCTAACGATGATACTGGTGCTAAATTAACTGTTACCGTAGAAAAGAGAAAAGTAAAATCTAAGAAGAAAGTAAAAAATAGAGTTAGGAGTGTTATCGTTGATAAATCCATTAGCCCAGCATCTGGAATTGGATCTACAACTATAAATGATGGTTTAACATACGGAAATTATCCTTTTGGTACAAGAGTTCAGGATAAAGTTATTTCCTTGAATTCTCCAGACATTATTGAAATTCATGGTATCTATGAATCTGCAGATGCAAATCCATCCTCATTTGGATCTCCTTCAATGGAGTTGGTTCAACTGAATGGACCCACTGCAACTACTACAGACATGCTCTTAGGTGAACTTTTTGTTGGCCAAACGAGTGGTGCCTCTGCAGTTGTTAGTGAAGTTGTTAATAATACAACAATAAGATATATTAGCAAAAATAATTTTAAATTTGTAGAAGGAGAAACTATTATAGGTCAAGAAACTGAAGTTGGTGGTGTTATTAGTGATCTTGATACATCTGCTTTTGATATTTCGACGAATTACACCTATAACTCAGGACAGAGAAAAACTTTCTACAATCATGGATTTTTAACAAGAAATTCTGATGTAGAACCTCCTTCTAAGAAAATAAAAATTTATTTCAAGAGTGCTTCTTTTGATACTACAGATACTGGAGATATTGTAACAGTAGATTCTTACAATGATTTTAATTATTCAACAGAGGTCAAATCTGTTGATGGTTATATGAATACTGATATTATTGATTTGAGACCAAGGGTTGGTCAATATACAACTGCTACAGGATCTAGATCTCCACTAGAGTTCCTTGGCAGAACTTTCAATACTGTTGGAAATTCAGTACCTAATATTTTAGCTTCAAATGAAAACATCTTCTTAGATTATTCATATTATCAAGGAAGAATTGATAGACTGTATTTAAATAAAGATGGTAAATTCCAAATGAAGTTTGGACTTCCATCAGATAATCCAGTAACTCCAAACCCAGTTGATGATGCAATTGAAATTGCAGAGATTAGATATCCACCCTATCTCCATAATGTACAGCAGGTATCTATTAACTACCTGAAGTATAAGAGATTCCAGATGAAGGATATCAAAAAACTGGAAGAAAGAATTAGAAATCTAGAGTATTATACTTCATTGTCAATGCTGGAGTCAAACACAGCAAATATGTTTGTTCCAGATAGTGATGGATTAAACAGATTTAAATCAGGATTCTTTGTTGATAATTTCTCATCATTTAAGACTCAAGATTATTTCCTGTCAAGAAAGAATAGTATTGATCAAACTCATAAATTGATGAGACCATCTCATTTTACAACTTCGGTTGATTTAATGACTGGACCTGTAATTGATGTTGACCAAACGGCAGATAGAAGAACTTCTGTGGTTGAAGGTGTTAATGTAAGAAAACAAAATGATATTATCAGTCTTGAATACTCAGAGGTTGAATATGTAAAACAAACCTTTGCAACAAGAACTGAAAGTGTTACTCCATTCCTTATTAGTTTCTGGCAAGGAACTATTTCTCTTGTACCTTCATCGGATAACTGGGTAACTCAAAATAGAGTTGAAGCTGCAACTATCGATGTTCCTGGAAACTATGCTCAGGTCATGGCAGAGGCAGAGGAACAATTTAATGTTGATCCACAGACTGGATTTGCCGCTACAATTTGGAATTCTTGGGAAACTAGTTGGACTGGCGCTACTAGTGTGGTTAGAGAAACTAGACAAAGAGTAGATCACACTGGATTTGGACCTAGATTTGGTAGAGGTGGATGGATTAATGGCGGTTCTGGTGTTGCTCAATGGGTTCAACAATCTAGGGCACAAACAGTCGAAGAAACTCTTGAAACTGTAACTGAAACAGGAGTTTCTAGCAGAACAGGAACAACAACAATGGTTGTTGAAGAGTTTGAAGAAATTGATGCAGGAGATAAGGTTCTCAGTACTGAGATAATTTCTACTGTTAGGTCTAGAAATATAGAATTTTATGCAAATAACTTAAAACCAACCACGAGAATTTATGCATTCTTTGATGGTAAAGATGTTACTAAGTATTGTGTTCCCAAACTTATTGAAATTGAAATGAAGTCTGGAGTATTCCAGATTGGAGAGACTGTATCGGGTAGAGTTCTTAATCTTGGTTTATCTGAGGAAGGAAGAGATACAAATCCTTCTATTAACTTTAGAGTTGCTCAGTCTAATCATAGAAGAGGTGATTATGATTCTCCAACAGAAACATATCCAAATAATCCATATGTAACTGGAAATATTGGTATTCCAGAGGCGTATTCTTCAACATCTACCATATTGAATGTAGACACGTTCTCTCTTGCAAATCAACCACAAGGAAGTTTCTTTGGACACATTCAAACAGGAATGACCTTAGTTGGAGAAACTAGTGGTGCTGAAGCAACTGTAACTAATTTAAGACTTGTTACCGACATTTCTTCTGCTCTTGGTGGTAGTTTCTTTATTCCAGATCCATCTAATAGAGATAATCCAACTTTTGAAACTGGAACGAATACATTTACATTGACAAATGATCCAGACAATGATCAAAATGCTGCCACTACAATTGGAGAGGAAGCATATCCAACTTCAGGAAGTCTAGAAACTGTACAAGGACAAATTATTTCTGTTAGAAATGCAAGAATTGAAAACAGACAGGAATTTGAATCAGAACTTGTCAATAGAACTCTTGATACGGAAGTTGTTTCCTCCAGAAATATTGGTGAGGCTACTATAAGCGAAAGAGTTGTTGGATGGTATGACCCTCTTGCACAATCATTCCTTGTTCAGGAATCACCTGGTGTATTCTTGACCAAGTGTGATGTATTCTTCCGTACAAAGGATGATTCAAACGTTCCAGTTAGATTCCAACTGAGAACAATGAAAGATGGTTTCCCAACACCAAATGTATTGCCGTTCTCTGAGGTGGTTTTACATCCAGAAGAAGTTATTACTTCGGATGATGGTACAGTTGCAACAACTATTGAATTTGAAGCACCAGTTTATCTGGAAGGAAATGCTACTGAATATGCAATTTGTTTGATTTCTAACTCTACAAAGTATAGTGTTTATATTTCTAGAGTTGGTGAAAATGATATTGTTAGCGACACATACATCTCTAACCAACCCACACTTGGATCTCTGTTCAAATCACAGAACGCATCTACATGGGAAGCAAGTCAGTGGGAAGATCTCAAATTTACTCTCTATAGAGCAGAATTTGAATCGACTGGAAGTATTGAACTTTATAGCCCAGAACTTGATGAAGGCAATAAGCAAATTGCTACTCTGGTACAGAATCCAATTAATGTTGTTTCTAAACAAATTCGTGTTGGACTTGGAACTACTGTTCATGATGTTGACTATGAACTTGGAAATACTTTCTTCCAAGGTCCATCTTCAAAACCAACTGCAACTGGAGATCTTGTAGGAGTTGCTGCAAGTGCTACTGGAACATTAACTATCACAAATCCAGGTATTGGTTATACACCAGCAGATGGAACTGCAGGATTCTCTAATGTAAATCTAGTTACTGTTTCTGGAACTGGTGTAAATGCAACTGCAAACATTACCATTCAAAATGGAGTTGCTATTGCGGCAACAATCACTGGTGATGGAGGAAATGGATACCAGATTGGCGACGTATTGACTCTTGGAAATATTGGAGTTGCTAGTGTTGGTAGAAATGTTAGATTTACTGTAGCAGGAATTGGATTAACAACACAATTGATACTTGATAATGTTCAAGGTGATTTTGCGGTTGGTGCTGCTGGAACTATTAAGTTTATCAATAACGCTGGTATTTCAACAGAACTCAATGGACTAACTGGTGGTGGTGATGTCACAATTCCTACTGGTGGAATAACTGAAGTCTCTGATGGTATTCACATTAAGGTAAACCATAGGAATCATGGCATGAACTTTGATGATAATATCGTTAGAATATCTGGAGTTCTACCTGATGTTAAACCAACAAAACTCACTGTCGCATATGACAAAGCATCTACAGATCCAATAACAGTCTCAGATGCATCGGCATTCAGTAGTTTTGAAGGAGTTGGTATTGGCACAACCAATACAGGTTTACTTTTGATTGGAGAAGAACTGTTAGAATATACTTCTTCTACTGCCACTACAATCGGCGGAATTACAAGAGGTGTTCTTACAAAGTCATATCCAGTTGGAACTAAGGTTTATAAGTATGAACTTGGTGGAGTAAGTCTTGCAAGAGTTAATAGAGCACATACCTTAAGTGCAGCTACTGTACCCAATCCAATTACTTTGGATTCATATCATATCAAACTTGATATGGCTCAAAAGTATGGTAATGGTAATACAGATTCTCTTGGTGCCACTAATAATGCCGATAGAAGTGTTAACACACCTTTCAACAAATTATTCATTGGAGGAAACAAATCTACTGGTGGAGAAAATGTAAAAGCAACTCAAAACATTGCATTTGAAGGTATCAAACCACTTGTTCATAATATAACGGTCGAAGGAACCACCCTTACAGCAACTGTTAGAACTACCACTGCTCAAAGTATCAGTGGAGATGAAATTCCATATGTAAATGCTGGATTTGAAGATATTACTCTTAACCAGAATAATTACTTCAATACTCCTAGAGCAATTTTCTCCAAGGAAAATGAGGATGCTAAGTTGGCTTCCTTAACGGGCAATAAGTCACTTCAAATGAGACTTCTGCTTGGAACAACTAATACTAAAGTAACTCCACAAATTGATCTTCAAAGATGCAGTCTCGAAACATTCTCAAATAGGATTAATAGTGAGATTACAAATTATGCAACGGATCCTAGAGTAAATAGTCTCTTTGATGACCCAAGTGCATGTCAATACATCTCTAAAGAGATAACCCTTGACAGCCCTGCTTCTTCTATAAGAATCATGCTCGATGCACATGTCAATCAAGAAAGTGATATTAGAGCATTCTATTCCACAAGTGCTGACCCTGGATTTGAACCAATCTTTATACCATTCCCAGGTTATGCTAACTTGAATACGAGAGGTGATATTATCAACGAAGAAGATAGTAATGGAACGACAAATGTATTTGTCGAACCTTCGTCAAGACAAGGATTTAAGTATGAAGATTTTGAATTTAAAGAGCATGTATTTGAAATTGATAAACTTGCCTCGTTTAGATCTTACAGAATCAAGATCGTTCTTGCTTCAACAAGTCAAGTACTTGTTCCAAAAGTAAAAGATTTACGAGTAATCGCTTTCGCATAAAATGGATATCTATTCTGTTAAAGGTCATAAGGATCTCGCCAGAGATCCTGAAACCAATACTATTGTAAATGTAAATAGACTTGAGTATGAACAATACGTTGCCAAAAGAAAAGCAAAATCTGAAAAGAATCAACAAGTACAGACAATGGAAGAAGATCTTGCTAATGTAAAAAGTGAACTTAATGAAATCAAGTCATTACTAAAGGAGTTAATTAATGGACCCAAATAAGATTGAGATAAAAGGTTTAGAAAAATCCTTTGCATATCAAAAGATTGCGGCTGAGATAGATAGTTGTGATGATCATGAAATGTTGAAGAATATTGCAAAGTCTTTTGCAAAATTATATTATAAACAGCAAGAAACAATCGCAATCATAGGGTAACCGAATGTCCAATAAAAAAATTCAATTCGATGATCTTGGATCAACATCAAGAGTAAATTTTGATGCTAATCAATACTCGGATAATTTTTTTGGATTTAGGGTAGTTGGTGCTGGAGATACTGCTATTAATTTGACTGGATATGCATTTACTGGATCGATAAAGAAACATTCTGGTGCAGGATTGACAGCAACCGATACAATTAATCTTGGTTTTAATACGGAGGGTAGAAGTTCTGGAATTGTTACAGCGATAGTTACTGCTGGTGTTTCTACAAACTTTAATAAAAACTCTCCAAGATATACTTATGAAATAGATGTAACTAATCAATCAACAACAAAAAAGACAAGAATTGTTAGTGGAGATATTAATGTAGACGTAGGAGTTACTGAATCTGATATTGGAGAAAACATAAAATGTATTGCGGTCATTGACGAATCTAATGATGGCGCAACAGTTTCGGTTAATGAGTGGCAAGAATGGAGAGCATCTTTTCCTGAAAGAAAGCATTATATTCTTCAACCAACTTCTACAGGCATTGCTATTACATCAGAGTTAATGACTAACGCAGTTCAAGCAGTGTATGCTAGTGGATTTGGTGATGGTAGATTAGTTCAGGGTGTAAATAGAGATGAAGGCAATTCTGCAAATAGATCTGATTGGTTTGGAATAGTAGGACTTCAAACAGGAGTTGATACTAGAGTTGGATTGTTTGTTGATGTTTCTGGTAGTATGACTTTATCAACAGTTCAAGCATCATATGATAAATTTTTATCTGACTGCTCGACTGCTGGAATTGAAATAAATCCAGAATCAAATTCTGCTGAAGATTGGCTTGAACCATTTACAGGGATAATCTAATGGCAAAACAATTAGTAAATGTAGATACAATAGAAAAAGATATAATCATTCCAAAAGGAGTTGATTATGAACAGTCTTTTACTATTATTGATAAAAATACCGGTGCTGGAGTTAATTTTACTGGATTTGCTTCATGCAAAGTAACGTCTAAATTCAAACAAAATTTTGAAAATGTTTCTTTTGCAGGAACATTTAGTTCTACTTTTACAGGTTCTGGAGTTATTACATTATCTCTAACAGATGTTCAAACATCAAACCTATCCATAGGTAGGTATTTTTATGATGCTGTATCAACTTTGGAATTTAAACCTGGTGCAGATGTTAATTCTGAACTGCAAACTGTAAGACTAGTTCAAGGTCAAATTATAGTAGAATAAATACTCTTAGGAAACTAGTGAATAAATGGCTCAACCAGCAAGTAGGACAGATTTAATCAACTATTGCAAGAGGCAACTTGGTGCTCCTGTGTTGGAGATCAATGTTGCGGATGAGCAAATTGATGACTTGGTTGATGATGCACTTCAGTATTTTCATGAAAGACATTTTGACGGAGTAACCCAGACATTCCTGAAGTATAAGGTTACTCAAGAGGATATTGATAGGGGTAAAGGAAGAGCTAGTAGTAACCCTATCGGTATCGTAACTACCACCGCAAATGCTACCATCGTAGGAACTGCAACCACCTTCTCCTACGAAGAAAACAGTAATTATTTACAGATTCCACCACATGTTATAGGAATTTCAAAGATTTTCCACTTTGATGGATCAAACACTACAACAAATAATATGTTTAGTGTTAAGTATCAACTATTCCTGAACGATATTTACTACTTTGGATCGACAGAAATATTAACCTATGCAATGACAAAGAGATATCTTGAGGATATCGATTTTGCATTGACTACACAAAAACAAATTAGATTTAATCAAAGACAAGATAGATTGTATCTTGATATTGACTGGGGAAGTGTTACAGTTGACGATTATATTGTTATTGACTGCTACAGACTTTTAGATCCTAATGATTATACAAGAGTATATAATGATTCTTTTGTCAAGAGATATTTGACTGCTCTTATTAAAAGACAGTGGGGACAAAATCTAATTAAATTCCAAGGAGTAAAACTTCCTGGTGGAGTTGAACTAAATGGAAGACAAATTTATGATGATGCAGAAAAAGAATTAGATAAGATTAAAGAAGTCATGTCAAATACCTACGAACTTCCACCCTTTGACATGATAGGCTGATGTTAAATCCATATTTTACTCAAGGAACTAAATCTGAACAAAATCTTGTTCAGGAGTTGATCAACGAACAGTTGAGAATGTATGGTGTTGACATCTATTACATTCCAAGAAAGTATATGGCAGAAAAGACTGTCATAAGAGAAGTTGTTCAATCTAAATTTGATAATGCTCTACCTATTGAGGCATATGTAGATAATTATGATGCATATTCTGGAGCAGGAGATGTTCTATCGAAGTTTGGTATTGAATCAAAAGACGAGGTAAGACTTATTATCTCTAGAGAGAGATATGAAAACTATATAACTCCTTTGATTCAGGGGAAGTCAAACATAAAACTGTCAACTAGACCTAAGGGTGGAGATTTAATTTGGTTCCCACTTGATGATCGTCTTTATGAAATTAAAGACATCGAATATGCAAAACCATATTATCAACTTCAAAACCTTTATGTTTATGAGTTGTATTGTGAACTCTTCCGCTATCAGGATGAGGTTATCGATACTGGAATTGACGATATCGATAATGAACTCCTTGGAGACGAATCTGATGGACTGACTGATGATGGTATCAGCACCATACAAGGCATCACACAGACCCTCACGATGGTTGGAACGGCAGTTAATGCTACCGCAGTCACAGGTCTCGTTGACGGGGGTGTGAGGTCGTTTACAGTGACCAATAGAGGTGGTGGTTATGGTATGGTCCCAACAGTTAATATTGGTGCTGCTCCATCTGGAGGAGTAACTGCTGTTGGTATTGCAACGATGATTGGAGGAATCAATGTTTGCAATTTAAATGCCAATCCCAGATTGCAATCCGTACAAGCAGTTAATGTTGCAAATCCAGGATCTGGTTATACGGTTGCACCTACAGTTACATTCAGTACCACTGACGGAACTGGATCTGGTGCTGCTGCAACTACAGTTATTGGAGACGACATTGTAGGAATAGTAACGATTACAAACCCTGGTGGTGGTTATATAACTAATCCAGTAATTACGTTTACTAACGAAGTATTTAAGGCTGGTGTAACAACTGTTGGAGCAGCAGCAACTGCTGTTGTTAGTGCAGGAGGAACCATTACCAACATCTACCTGACAAATACAGGTGTTGGATACTCTGTAGCACCAACGATTTCTATCGCAGCACCAACCAGTGGAACAAATACTGGAAACTTTGTGTTCAATGAAACAGTAACAGGATCCTCTAGTGGAACAACTGCAAGGGTTAGATCTTGGAATACAAGCACTAATGTTCTAGAAGTTGCAAATATTTCTGGTTCGTTTACTAGAGGAGAAACGTTAACAGGAGCAACTTCTGGTGCTACACGTACATTAAGAGTTATTGATAAGACTGTCGATAGCGATCCTTATGCAGACAACTTTGATATAGAAACTGCTGCAGATTCTATCCTTGACTTTAGTGAACAGAACCCATTTGGCATTCCCTAAATAATAATATTGTTGGGACTAATAAACTTAAGGTTTAATCATGTTTGAATATTTTTACAACGAAATTCTGAGAAGAACCATCATTGGATTTGGAACTCTTTTCAATTCTATTGAGATCCAGCAGGAGGAATCTGTTATTAGAATCCCATTGGCTTATGGTCCCACACAAAAATTTCTGGCAAGAATTGAGCAGTCTCCAGACCTCAACAAACCAATGGCAATTACTTTGCCGAGGATGTCATTTGAGTTTACTGGATTAACATATGACCCTAGCAGAAAAGTTAGTACTACACAGACTTTTGTAGCTAAAGATAAAGATAATGGAACGGAAACTAAAAAAACGTTCATGCCAGTTCCATACAATATGCAGTTTGAGTTGAGCATCTATACAAAATTAAATGATGATGCCCTTCAAATTGTAGAACAGATTTTACCATATTTCCAACCATCATACAATTTAACTATTGAATTGGTTGATCAAATTAGAGAAAAGAGAGATGTTCCAATTGTCTTGGAAAGCGTTACGATGCAAGACGATTATGAAGGAGACTTTTCGTCTAGAAGAGTTTTATTTTATACTTTAAGATTTACCGCCAAAACATATCTGTTTGGACCATCTTCTTCCGCATCCAAAGATATTATCAAAAGGTCTACTGTCAGTTATCTTACTGGAACAGACACATCAAACACCAGAAGAGAAATCACTTACTCTGCTACAGCAAGAGCACTTAAGTCTTACACAGATAACGTTGTTACTACTCTTGCAGCAGATATCACTGCAACTGCAAAAACAATTCAAGTTGAGGATGCAACAGGAATTAAAGCAGACAAGTACATCTTTATTGGTGACGAAGAACTATTTGTGAGATCAAAAACTGGCAATAAACTCACTGTTGATAGAGGAAGAGATAATACAAAGGCAGAGAAGCATGTTGCTGGTGCGGAAGTCAAGGGAATTGACTACACAGAAACTTCAACACCAACTTATGGCCCTATCGGTGCTGATAGTGCCTTGATTGAAGATGGTGACAACTTCGGTTTTGATGGTGGATTTGTATGATGCCCAAAAATTTTGACGATCTCAATGAAACTTTTAATGTCTCAGATGACATTGTGAAAGCAGAAGTTGTTAATAAAGAGTTGGATACTGTAAAATCTAATTCAGATGATGTGAAAAAGGATTATGAATACACTAGAGGGAATCTATATAGTATAATCGAAAAAGGCCAAGAAGCGTTAAATGGTGTCCTTGAACTTGCTCAAGAAAGTGAGATGCCTAGAGCATATGAAGTTGCAGGTCAATTAATTAAGAACGTTGCTGATGCAACAGATAAATTATTAGATTTACAGAAAAAACTCAAGGATGTAGAAGAGGAGAAACAAGCAAAGGGGCCATCTACAGTCAACAATGCTCTGTTCGTTGGGTCCACTGCAGAACTAGCAAAAATGCTCAAAAATGGATTAAAAGAGGACAATAAATAATAAAATACAGGAGATATATTAGACGTGGCATTAAAGAAGCCTTCAGACTTTTTTGGGAATACTAAGAAGACTCCTCTTGATGAAGTTAAAGAGGAATATATTTCTGCGTCTCCCGAAAGAATAGAACAGGTCTCAGAGGCATTTGATGCGTTTAAATCAAACTTAAATCATATTCAATCATTAACAGATTTCACTTCTACCTTTGATAGTTTTAAGAATAATCTTGAGAAGGTAGAAAATGTATCCATTGAAATAAATGAGATCAAGAGTGAGATAAAGGACTTAATTAAAAAAGAAGATCTAGACAGTGCCATGATGGCACAACTTCTTTTTGTAGAGAAATCAATATCTAAAATTGAATCAAAAGTTTCATCAATCAATAACAATGCTGTTGATGAAATAAATGAAAACTTTGAAAATTTATCTAATACTGTAGATAATTTTCTTAGTGTTGATGTACCGAAGTATAAAAAACTAGTAGCAGAATCTGAGGTTAGAGTAGACGATAGATTCGTAAAATTTAAAGAAAGTATTGAAAATAATTTAGATTCAATTAAAGTAGATGTTAACAAAGAAGTTACTACTGCTTTAACAGATGTCCAGTCAATTAACGAGAATGTTATATCTGGGCTAAAAAAAGATTTTAAAACAACAACCAAAGATATCAATAAGACTGTAAATCATCTTATTGATGAAGAACTTCCAAGGTATAAAAAGTTTTTTGCAGAAACCGAAGTAAAAACTGAGGAGAAAATAAACGCTGCGATTCACTCATATAAAGAAACTATTGAAAATCTGAGTGAAAGAGTAAAAGATTTTACAGAGCAAGAAATACCCAAGTATAATAATCTTTTAGTAGAAACAAAATTAAAAACAGAAGAAGAAGTCAAAGAACTTGAAGAAGAAGTTCTTTCTAAAATTAATAATTTATCAAAGAAAGTCTTATCACTCTCAGAAAACATTGAGGAGAAAACCTTCGACAAGGTTGAGTCTCTTCAAGGTGTTGTAAAAGAATACAAAGAAGAAATTGAATCAATCTCTAAAAGATATGATACTCTTCAAAAAGATTTTACTGGCAGAGTAGTTCATGAAGATAAAAAATTAGAGCAATATTCTAAAAAACTCAACAAGTTTTCCAAAAGATTTTCTTTTATTGAAGAAACTCTTACTGAAGATGTAAGAGAGTTAAAAGAAAATTTAGAGACAAATACGACGAAACACTATACCGATCTCAAGGCTGAGATTGATGGTGTAGGACAAAATATTGCTCAAACAGTAAAGGATTTAGAAGTCAATATTGTTATTAATGAGGAACATCTCAAAAAACAAAATGAGTATATTGGAAATATTCAGGAAGAAGTTAGAGAGGTCTTAGAAAAACTTCAATTAGATGTACTGGAAAAGAAAAATGCTCAGTTAGTTGAGCGCATTGTACATATTGAAGAAGTATTCTCAAAAATCAATGAGAAAACTTTACTTACAGAAGACAATCCAACCTTACCTGGAGATCCTTCCACAAACAATTCAAAGGATCCTCTAACTCCCTTAGATCAAAAGTTTGTAACTTTAGATCAACTACAAAATCATTACAGAACATTCATCAATAGAATTCAGCAACAAATTGCTACCATTGGTGGTGGTGGAGCTGGATTTATCAAAGATCTTGATGATGTCACTTTTGATGTTGGTGTAGGAACAGGAAAACTTTTAATTTATGATGGTGCTAAGTGGGTAGGTATTGCTAGCACTGCAGTTGGTGGTGGAGATGCCAATCAATTAGCAGAAAATACTGTTGGAACAAATCTCGTACTTTCGGGCAATTTAAGTGTTGCTGGAATTGCAACATATGAAGATGTAAGAAA
>CEOC01016434.1_pt1 | contig 14878 bp, 13 predicted proteins | sample 356191 | NCBI WGS metagenome assembly CEOC01 (sample SAMEA2619952, study PRJEB7988) | marine metagenome | biome: marine biome (ENVO:00000447); feature: deep chlorophyll maximum layer (ENVO:xxxxxxxx); material: "saline water (ENVO:00002010), including plankton (ENVO:xxxxxxxx)" | depth 17 m
GTGCGTAAATAATTTCACCGCATCACCCAGAGAGGGCAGCCTCTCTACCGTTGTTAAGGGCACATGAATTTCGTACCCAATCCCATTGACTTCCAAAATAGCAAGTGTGAGTTGACATTCAATTAACTGTCCTTTGATAAATGCAATCATGTTTTATCTATCCCTGTAGCCCCAAAACATCCTGCATCGAGTACAGTCCAGCCGGTTGTTGAATAACCCAGTTTGCTGCCTTGAGTGCACCAGCAGCAAAAATTACACGGTCGGTTGCTCGGTGGGTAAGTTCGATTCTTTCTCCAATCCCGGCAAACATAACGGTATGCTCACCAACGATGTCACCTCCCCGGATCGCATGAGACCCAATTTCTTCGTTTTTTCTTTCTCCAGGGATACCGTTCCTTCCATGAGTGATATCTGAATCAGCGGCATTTCTGGAATCTTTGATTATTTCAAGCAAACGATCTGCTGTACCACTTGGCGCATCTTTCTTGAGTCGGTGATGCATTTCCAAAACTTCAGGATCGAAATCACTACTTGCATCGAGAACGCGTGCAGCCTGTTGGGTCAGAAAAAATAGAAGATTAACACCCGTGGAGAAGTTTCCTGCCCAAACGACTGGAATCGGGGCAAGAATATCGATAATTTTTTGTTTAAGATCTTTGTCATGACCGGTCGTTCCGATCACCATGGGTTTTCCTGAGTTGGCTGCAATTTCAGCCATCGCTAGGGTGGCATCTGCTAGGGAGAAATCGATGACAACATCACAATTATTGATTTTTTCGGCTGCATCGTCACCCTGATCGACGGGAGCAGTTATTTCGCAATTATGATCGACTGCAATTCTTGAAATGGCTTGCCCCATTCTTCCTTTCGACCCGCAAAGTAATATTTTATTATTCATAAATAAGGTCTACAGATCTGAAGCGATTTTTTCCAACAGCTGCTTGTTTGAAGCAGATACAGGGGAAAGAGGAAGACGAACTTCCGCCGAACTAATTACATTTTTCAAATGTAATAAAGTTTTAATGGGTACAGGGTTTGGCTCGCAAAAAATGTCGGTGAAAAAATTATAATTTTCGAGATGAATTTTTTGGGCATCGATAAATTTCCCCTCCAAGGCAAGGGAGACAAGAGAAACTACTTTTTGAGGAATAAGGTTGGAGGCAACACTAACAACCCCTTTAGCTCCACAAGCCATGAATGGTAAGGTCAGCCCATCATCTCCCGATAGAACAGTGAAGTCCGAATCTAATGCGACAACCGTTTCCGAAACCTTGCTTGACCGTCCTCCGGCTTCTTTAAGTGCACAAATATGGGGGTGGTTTTCTCGTAGGCGTTTTACAGTATCCGTAGAAATTTCAATACCACAGCGAGAGGGAATGGAATAGAGAACTATCGGTTTGTCGGTTCTTTTGGCGATCGCTGAGAAGTGGGCAAACAATCCATCCTGGGAGGGTTTGTTGTAATATGGGGCTACAATTAGAAAAGCATCAGCTCCTGCTTGATCTGCATTTTCTGTCAGGAACAGCGCTTCCTGAGTAGAGTTGGCTCCCGTTCCGGCTATCACCGGTACTTTTCCATTAACCATGCCAATGGTCTGACGAATCACTTCTAGATGCTCGTCTTTGCAAAGGGTAGGGGACTCTCCAGTAGTTCCGCATGGTACCAATCCCGAAACATTTCCATCAATTTGTTTCGAAATAAGGTTTTCAAGATCTCCATAGGAGACCTCTCCATCTTTCATGGGTGTAATAAGAGCTGTGTGAACTCCGTGAAGTAGTTTCTTGTCCATTATCAATAAATATGTGAGAAAAGATATCCCGCTTTAATTTTCCCTTCCCTTTCTCGAAGGGAAAATATGAGTGGTCAACTATTTAATGGTGGAAACGAACAAGATCAGAAATTTTTGTATCATTGCGCATGTCGATCACGGCAAGACTACTCTGTCCGATCGACTCCTTGAGCGTACCCGCACGGTTATGGCACGCGAAATGAAGGAACAGCTGCTGGATTCGATGGATTTGGAGCGGGAAAGAGGGATTACGATCAAATGTCATCCGGTTTCATTAAATTATCGGGCAATGGATGGTCAGGATTATTTATTTAATCTGATTGATACTCCCGGGCATGTCGATTTTTCCTATGAAGTTTCGAGAAGTTTGGCTGCATGTGAGGGGGCCCTGCTCCTCATTGATGCTTCTCAGGGTGTGGAGGCTCAAACTCTTGCCAACGCCCAACTTGCTGAAACACAAGGACTTGAAATTATTCCGGTAATCAATAAAGTGGATCTACCGTCAGCCGATGTGGAACGCGTGTCGCGGCAAATAGAAGATACACTCGCGATCCCAGCTGAGGATGCGATTCTTGCAAGTGGTAAGTCAGGAATTGGGGTGGATGAAATACTCGAAGCCGTAGTCAAAAGATTACCTCCACCGCGTTGGGCAGATCATCCTAAAAGTCGTGCGTTAGTATTTGATAACCAATTTGACTCGTTCAAGGGGGTTATCTGCTACGTTCGGGTTTTTTCTGGTATTTTACCATTGAACAAAAGCTTAACCTTAATGAGCGACCAGAGAAAGACACAGATCAAAGAGATCGGCAAGTTTTGTCCCGCTCCTGTTCCCATGGAATCATTGCAGGAAGGGGAGGTCGGCTATGTGGTTACAGGAATTAGGGATGTGGCGGAAATAAAAATTGGGGACACCTTAACCCTCAGTGACGAGCCAGCCACCGAAATGCTTCCAGGATATAAGGAAGTACGCCCTATGGTATTTAGCGGATTATATCCATTGGACACCTCAGATTATGAGAAATTGAAGAAGAGTGTGGGAAAACTCCGTTTGAATGACGCCGCCTTTACTTTCCAATCTGAAACTTCGGTTGCCTTGGGTTTTGGGTTTCGCTGTGGTTTTCTTGGACTATTGCATATGGAAATTATTCAGGAAAGACTTAGGCGTGAGTATGATCTTGATTTAATCTCCACTTACCCAAGCGTAATTTATCGTGTTTTTATGACTTCCGGGGAAATGATCGAAATCGATAACCCCTTGGAGCTACCGGATGTTACTTTGATTGATCGAATTCAGGAACCTACGATCATTGCAAGGATCCATGCCCCGAATAATTCGATTGGTGATCTACTTGCCCTTGTTACGGAGAAAAGAGGCAGCTGTAACGATACTGAGACTATTGACGAGACTCGGGTGATGATGACCTGTGCTTTGCCATTAAATGAAATTCTAGTTGATTTTAACGATCGTTTGAAAAGCATAACCCATGGATATGGGTCAATGGATTATGATATGTCCGATTATGTAGAATCTTCTTTGGTTAGAATGGAGATTTTGGTGAATAATGAACCTGTGGATGCATTTTCAACAATAGTCCATCGAGACAAAGCTGAAGCAAAGGGTAGGGCACTTTGTGCAAAGCTAAAAGAGATTTTACCCCGGCAACTTTTTAAAATTGCTCTCCAGGCGTCAGTTGGAGGAAAGGTTATTGCCAGAGAAACAATCAGTGCTCTAAGGAAAGATGTTACTGCCAAATGTTATGGCGGAGACATTTCCAGAAAAAGAAAACTCCTTGAAAAGCAAAAAGAAGGAAAAAAGAGAATGAAGCAAATTGGTAGTGTGAACATCCCACAGGAAGCCTTCGTACAGATTCTAAAAAGTACCACCTAGAAGATTTTACTCATGAGTGAAACAATCAACAGCGACGCTAATACAAAAAAAGAATTCGTTAAAGCTACCCGGTCCCAAAAAAAAGGATCCAAAGAAATTTTACGCTTAGGTCAAAAGGTCTATGACTATAGAAAAGATCTTTTGAGTGAAGAAGATGCAGAAAACTTAGAATCTGCCAATAATGACCTAAAAAAAGCCCTTGCAGTGAAGCCTCTTTCAGGACCTCAACTGGAAGAAAAAGCCAAAGAAGTTGATGTCCAACTCCAAAAATCAGGAGATTTGTACTATCATAAAAAATCTTGGGTTGAGAATGTGGAGATGTTGCTGGTCGCAGCGATTGTGGTCATTGGAATAAGAAGTTTTTTTGTTCAGCCTTTTATTATTCCAACCAACTCTATGTACCCGTCATTTTCAGGGATGCAACCTCATGTTTATGAGGACAAAGAAAGCACACCAGGCTTTGTTGGGAGATGCGTAGATAAACTACTTTTGGGAGCTTCTCACTTTAGCCTGGAGGCTGAGTCTTCAGGGAATTTGTACCTTAAGCTTCAAGGTCAAATGAGTTTTCGTTTCGATGATGCCAAATTTCCGGAAGGTCGTTTTTTTATTTTTCCTGCCACTGTACGTGAGTATGTGTTTGAAGTTGGAGGAAAAGATCATGTGCTTCGAGTTCCAGCTGAATTTGATTTGGATGAACTGATCGCAAAGAGATTTGCCGGCGTTGAGAATCTTCAGGATCTACCTTTGATTGTCACTCAGGATCAAGGTTTCCCAAGCAATCGCTTGAAATTAAGTGACAAGCATTTCAATAAAGGGGATCTTTTATTGGGATTTGATATTCTTTTAGGAGATGCATTGTTTGTGGATCGTTTCAGTTATAATTTTGTTCATCCGAAATCAGGTGACCCTGCAGTTTTTAGGACTGGATCGATTGATGAATTTAATCGAAAGATTGGAACTGGAGTTGTCAGTCAGATCGGGGAAGACAAATACTACATCAAAAGGTTAGTTGGTGAACCTGGGGATGTTTTACAAATGAAAGTGCCCGAAAGTATTTTCACCCCTGGCACCGATTTTCGTAAAGGCGTGCCGGGAGTAGTTTACAGAAACGGTGTACCATTGAATGGAAAAACTGCCTTTGATCGGAATCGTAAACGCGTGGAAGATTTGGCGTCTGATCCTAACGCAATTCCAGAAGATGCATATCCCGGTTATCGAGCGGAAGGAATCTTAACAAACCAGGCTACGATCAAAGTGCCCAAGGCGAATGAAAATCCAACCGGCAAGAAAGCCTTTTTTGCTATGGGTGATAATTCTACGGATAGCCTCGATGGCCGGGCTTGGGGATTTGTGCCAGAGAATGAAATTATTGGCCGGGCTTTTTTAGTTTACTATCCATTTACCAAAAGATGGGGTTTTGCTGATTAAATAACCCCGGTACATATTTCGCACAATATGCATTATGTCTAATTCGCATATCTCGCAGTCCCTTCCTTCTTGGATGGATCGTCGTGCAACCGGATTGCTTCTTCATCCTTCTTCTTTACCAGGATCTCAAGGAATTGGTTCATTGGGTGCAGAAGCGAGAAGTTTTGTCGATTTTCTTGAATTGGCAGGATTTTCCTACTGGCAAACTTGCCCCCTTGGTCCGACTGGCTTTGGAGATTCTCCATATCAAGTATTTTGTTCAAATGCAGGTAACCCTTATTTTATAGATTGGAACCCTGTGCAAGAAGTTGGTCTTTTGAGTGAAACTGATTTACTTCCACTCAAGGAACTACCAGCTGAATTTACTGATTATGGAGTGCTTTATGAGGCGTTTTTCTCTTTAGCCCGGACCGCTTATTCGAACTTCGAGCGTGATCGAATTACCTTAGAGCAGAAATATGGTAGTATTGAATCTTTTAAGAAAAAATATTTGTGGCTCAAACCTTTTGCATGTTTTCAGGCCTTAAAATCAGCTCATAACAATCATCCCTGGTGGAACTGGGCAGATGAGTTTCGGAGCCCGGTAGACTTTCTTTCCATTGAATCTAAATATGCTGATGACTATAACTTTCATATATTTTTACAGTATCTTTTCTTCGCCCAATGGACTGAGCTCAAGACTTATGCCAATGAAAAAGGCATCTCAATTCTAGGTGATTTGCCGATTTATGCTGCACCCGATTCTTCTGATGTCTGGGCAAATCAATCTTTATTTCAATTGAATTCGGAGAATTTCCCATTTCAAAATGTAGCTGGTGTTCCACCTGATTACTTTAATCAAGATGGACAATCATGGGGTAATCCCCTTTACCGGTGGGAAGTTCATGAAGAGGATGACTTTTCTTGGTGGATTCAACGTTTGGAGGCACAAGTAGAAATTTTTGATATCGTAAGGATTGATCATTTCAGGGCATTTCATGATTATTGGAGTATTCCCTCCTCAAGCGGTGCTGCCAAGGATGGCCACTGGGAAAATGGTCCAGGAATTAAATTCTGGTCCCGAATTAATGAAGTTTTTCCCCAACGCCCTTTTCTTGCCGAAGATTTAGGGTTAATAACCGAGGAAGTACGATTTTTGAGGGACCAAGCGGGGTTGCCGGGAATGGCTGTTTTACAGTTTGCATTTGATGGAGACTCAAAGAACTTATATTTACCTCACAATTTAGCCAAAAACTTAGTTTTGTATCTCGGGACGCATGACAATGATACAGCATGCGGGTGGTATGATAAAGCAGATGAGGAAATTCGTGGGAATTTTCGATCCTACCTTAATGTATCCGGAGACTACCCTTCCTGGGACCTTTTAAGGTTTGCTTACCGTACCGTTTCCCCTCTCGTTATTGTTCCTGTGCAGGACCTGCTTGGTCTTGGTTCTGAGGCGAGGTTTAATAGTCCCGGTATAGCAAGCGGTAATTGGCAGTGGAGAATGAGTCATACTCAATTAAATAGTCTATTTGAAAGCTCGAGTTATCTTTGGGAACAAGCTAAAATTACCGGAAGACTCAAAGCTAATGACAAATAAGAAAATCAAGGCTCCGGAAGCAGAAACTCTGGGCTACAAAAGTTTTTTTCCTTACTTTAGTTTGTTAAAACCTTATTGGGTGCCATTTGTTGGAGCATTGTTTTGTGGCCTAATCTATGGAGTTTCTAGCGGATTTGGTCTTCCCTTTATGGTCGATCAGGTATTCCCGAGGATTTTTCCAGATCAGGGCACAGGCTCCCCTACTCTTTCGAATTTTGAATTATTTTATCTCATCGCTTGGTTTCCCACTGTTTTTTTAATTCGTGGTACGAGTGGCTACTTTAATAGTTATTTGATTAATTATTGCGGATTGCGAGTGCTTGAAAAAATTCGTCTACAAGTTTTTTCAAAAGTTCAAAGACTGCCAGTTTCTTTTTTTCAAAAAAACCAGGAAGGTGACTTGCTCAGTCGTATCACTTCAGATACCTCCCAGCTACAGTCTGCTCTGCTTGGTGTAAGCAATGATCTCATCAAGCAACCCGTTACATTTGTAGGTGCCCTTGTTGCTCTCGTGATCATGGCAATCCAGCGTGAAGGGATGAGTTTTATTTTGCTTTGTCTCGTGGTGATTCCTGTCTGTGTTTTTCCCATACGCCGAGTCGGAGAACTGCTTATGAGAAGAGCTTTAGGTATGCAGCAAAAAGTCGGTAGCATGACTGCTGTATTAAGTGAAAACTTGTCTGCTTATCGTGAGGTCAGGGCATTTAATTTAGAATCGAGGGAGGAGGAACGGCTTAAGCAATCATCTGAAGAGTTCCTGCAGGCAAGAATGAAGGTTGTCAAATATGCTCACCTATTAACTCCACTCATCGAAATTCTTACTGCTGTTGGGATTTCATTTGCGATATTTCAGGCGGCAAAATCCTCAATCAGGTTGGATGCGGTGGTACCGGTTATAACTGCTCTTTATATTGCTTATGATCCAATAAAGAAACTTGGAGGAATAAATAATAAAATTAAAGAAGCCTTGGCTTCTCTCCAAAGACTAAATGAAATTCTTCATGCTAAGGAAACTGTAACGCAAATAGACTATCCCTCCGCCTTACCTTCGATTGAAAAGGGGATCGAATTTAAATCTGTATCCTTTACATACGAGTCATTTCATGAGGATAAAGAAGCGAATCCCGCCTTACACGATTTGAATCTTTCAATTAAAGCCGGTGAGTCCATAGCTTTGGTTGGTCCCAGTGGTGCAGGAAAGTCGACTTTGATCAACATGCTCTGTCGCTTTCAGGACCCGACCAGTGGAAGTATTCTAATTGATGGTACAGACATAAAAGAGTTTTCATTAAAAGATTTAAGAGAATCAATTTCCTTGGTTCCTCAAAAACCTTTTCTTTTTGATATTTCAGTTGAAGAAAACATAGCAATTGGAAAATCTCAATATACTGAGAATTCAATTGAAGAGGCTGCGAAAGCATCGAATGCTCTTGAATTCATTGATGAATTACCAGGGAAATTGCAGGAAAGATTAGGGGAGAAAGCTACCCGAGTTTCCGGAGGACAACTACAAAGATTAGCTTTAGCTAGGGCATTTTATAGGAATTCTCCGATTTTGATCCTGGATGAAGCCACTTCAGCTCTCGACTCAGAGAATGAGGAGAAAATTCAGGATGCTATGAAGGTTCTCATTCAAGGAAAAACAACGATTATGATTGCTCACCGTTTTAGCTCTGTTCGATTAGCGGATCGTATCTTGGTTATGGATGGAGGTAAGGTTGTTGCTGACGGCATACACGACGATATTTACGAGTCCAGTTCTATTTATCGTAAATTATATGATCAACAGCTAGCTTCCTAGTGGGATTTAAGAGCGTTGCTTAAGGATTCTATAAATCTGCAGTCCATCACTCGGTATTCCTCTAGAGTCTTTATTATCAGGATCATGTAAATGAGCCGGTAAAGTATTTCTTATAAAGCAAAGAAGGTGACTGCAGACCCAGCCAATAATTACCGCATCGATAGCTGGGTGGAGTTTGGTTTGATAAATTAGGATTAACCCAAGTGCTGACGCCAAAGCGGAGAAAATAGGACCAGCCAGTAAGATCGAAAGAAGTTTAATCTTTGTGAGATTAAGATCAGAAAAAGCGGTGTGTCCTGAAATCATCATTTTACCAGCAAGGAGCAGTTCTATCCTTTTAAACTGATAATTGAAGGTGTGCTGCCCTGCCCCAACCTTAATTTGAACAGGTTGCTCAGTCAGGATTGAGGCTATAATTGCATGCCCTAGCTCGTGTATAATTGTAGTAATTGGTCGAAAAATGTAGAGGGAAGTCCATGAAACTACTATCCAGGATAATCCTTTGAGAGAAAAAAAACCGGATAGATCTGCTGCTAGAAAATTCATTTACACTTATTGATCTTGCTCGAAAAAAATCTCTGTGCAAGGTTAGATATTTAATGCGATTTCAATGTTTGGATCCTTTTTACAAAAGCTATTTGGTACTCACTTGGAAGTGTCTGTTCCCCATACCCGAGGGTTGCCGGTGACCGATGAAAATAAATTCGGGGAGGAAGCAGAATCCTTGCAGTGGATAGGTGTGGATTTAGATGGCACATTGGCCGAGGCTGAACCATGGCAGGGCTTTGAACATATTGGTAAGCCTGTGCCAATGATGATGAAGCGCCTGAAAATTTGGTTAGATTTAGGGTATAGGGTCAAGATTGTCACTGCTCGTGCCCAAAACCCAGAACTTGCCATTCCTCCGATTCGTGAATGGTTAAAAAAACATGACCTTCCCGATTTAGAAATCACAAATGCCAAGGATATGGATATGATTGAACTATGGGACGACCGATGCGTACAGGTAATTCCAAATACCGGAAGACCTATTGGTCCGAATCCTGAGCCATATCGTAGAACTTAGTTACTTAGCTATCTTTTAAAAGATGAACTGGTGGGGTAAGTTGATCGGTACAGGAGTCGGAATGCTAGGAGGTCCAATTGGTGCTTTAGCTGGTGCAGCTATTGGGCACCTCTATGATGACGATGATCCAACTCCGCAAAATGAGAAAAAAGCAAGGATTCTTTATCTTGCTTATTTTTTCTCGTGTGCGGCAAAGATTGCCAAGGCAGATGGAGGAGTATCAGCAACCGAGATTGAAACGACGGAGAACCTAATGGGGCGTTTTGGATTAGATGAGAAAACCGAGGAGTTCTGTAAAAATGTTTTCCGTAAGGCGAAGGCAAGCAGAAGGTCGATTGATGAGGACTTAAAGGAGGCTGGGAGACTTATAGGCTTCGATAAAAATATTGCAGCTTCATTTATTGGTGGTCTTTTTGAAATCGCTCGTTCTAACGGGCCTAATATTAATAAATTACAACTTCGATATTTAATTCGTGCAGAAGAGAGGTTCAAAATACAAGACGGATTAATTCAGTCATGGCTCAAGCATGGATATACTCCTCACCAGGAGGGCCCTGACACTCAGATTTCATTAGAGCAAGCCTACGAGGTATTAAACATTTCTGCGAACGCGTCGGGTGCGGAAGTAAAAAAAGCTTATTACGCGAAAGCAGCAGATTTTCATCCAGATAAACTCAAGAGTAAAGATTTGCCCGAGAAGTTTACCGAATTCGCTAATTCAGAGTTAGCCAAGATTAATTTGGCGTACGAAACGATTAAAAGTGCGAAAATGACTAGGCTCTAATAATCAGACCATCTTGCATACGAATCAGATTGTCAGTTTTTAGAGCTAAATCTGTATTATGTGTTACAATAAGTACACCCAGGTTATCACGTTCTGCAAGTTCCTGCAGTAAATCAAAAACCTTGTGTGAATTTTCACTGTCCAAGTTACCTGTTGGCTCATCAGCTAGAATCAAAGAGGGTGAATTAACTATAGCCCTTGCAATGGCGACTCTTTGCTGTTCTCCACCTGAAAGCTTATTAGCTGAACGGTTTGCCTTAGACTCCATGCCTAGTTTTTGTAAAACGAGCATAGACTTCTCCTTCGAGTCTTCTGCATTCAATCCTGATTTCCGTAATGGAAGTGAAACATTTTCAATTGCGGTCAATTCCTTAATGAGAAAATGAAATTGAAAAATAAATCCAATAGATTGATTGCGTAATTGAGTCTTCGTTTTGTCAGACGATTGAGTTACATCTGAATCATGGAGGAAAATCCTTCCATTTTCGGGACGATCGAGTAATCCCAATAGGTAAAGCAATGTACTCTTACCACAACCGGATGGTCCAACCACAGCGGTTGTTTCTCCCGCTTCAACCTGTAGCGATACTCCTTTGAGCACTCTATTCTTACGAACACCCTCAGCAAAGGAATGATGCAATTCCTCCGCTTTCAGTAATATTTTCTTCGATGGAGTCACTATAAAGTTTCTCGAATAATTTTAGCAGGCTCAATCTTAGCAGCTCTTCTCGCTGGAATCCAACTGGCAATCGATACAAATATTATCGCAATCAGCACTGCCCATAAATAATGAGATGGGTCCCAATTTACAACGAAACTATCAGTTGAAAAAATACCTCGAATTCTAAGAGGGATACTGGAAATTACATAAGTTGAAAAAATGGCCACAAGGCATCCAAGTATTATGCCGATAAAAAGTACAATTCCTCCCTGCCATAGGAACACTGCAGATACATCCGAGGGTTTAAAACCGATGGATCGTAAAATTGCAATATCCCTTGTTTTTTCGATAACCATGATTGCAAAGACATTAAATATTCCTAACCCAGAAAGTAAGAGTATGCTAGAAACGGTAATAGCTGAAGAAATTCGAAGAGCCTTGAACACATCAAGCCATACTTGCTCTCGCTCCTGCCAACTAATAACTCGATGAGATGTTGCTTCCTGAATCTGTGCAGAAATTTCAGGTGCTTTTTCAGGATTAAACATAGATAATTGGAAGATTGAACCTGAGAATCTTTTTCCAAGAAATGCTTTGGCTGTGGATAGATGTATGTAAGCACGATTCTTATCAATTTGGCTGACTCCGGTTTCGAAGATTCCGGCAATACGGAGCTGAATATTACCTGTGCCGCCTTTGAGTGTGACTCGTTCTCCAGTTTGCAGCATCAATCGATGGGCTATTCGATTTCCTAAAAGAATAGACATAGGTTCTAACTCAAATATTTTCAGTTGTCCTTGTATAATTTGATTTTCAATATCCGAAACCATCATATGTGCTGACGGAACAATGCCATGAATCTCAATGTTTTGTGACCTAGAATTCCCAGCAATGGTTGCCTTACCCTCAAGAATTTCTGAAATACCGGAAATTTCAGAAAACTGACTTAGAGCACTGCGTAAAAGTGCGGGATTCTCAACGCCTTCGGTATACCTAGCCCCTTCCCTCGAATTGAAAAGGAACTTGGTCTTACCATCCTTGGATGACATTCTAACTGTTCCATGCATGTCTTGGAAACTGTCAGATATGCGGATCGCTCCATTGGTCCCAAGGATTGTTCTAATGAAAAAAGCTTCAAACCCAGATGTTTGTGCCTGAGTGATAACAAAAAAAGCAATGCCGAGAACAATGCCAAATAAACTCATTGTCATCGCTCTTTTTCGTCCTAGCACATATTTCCATGCTAATTCCAGGTTTAGAAACTTCACCTTAACGCAAGAATCATTCTATAAGAATATAATTAACCTGCTCCCCGTCATAAAAGAGATGAGGGGTTTCAAAGATCACAAGGTCATTGGCCTTTAATCCTTTTTTGATCTCAACATATTCCAGGTTCCTCGCTCCTGTCTCAACCTTTACTTGCAGCGCTTTTCCTTCACGCACAGAAAACACAGAATTTCCAAGTAATGCCTTTCTTGGAATGATTAAGGTATCTTGAATTTCTTGTTTAATTATTTCAGCCCTTCCTGAAGAGCCAACGGGTAAAGTTTTGTTTGAATCTAATTCCACAAATAATTTTCGGTGCCCATTCGCTGAATTCACATTTGCTGATAGTGTGCTGACTACACCTTCCAAAATTTCATTACCAAATGAAAAGATGGTTACACCAACTTTTTGGCCTTCTTTTATACCGGCAAAATCCTCTTCGTTCAAAGTTACTTCAATTATTCTACCATTTGACTGAACTTCTCCCATGACTTGTCCACTAAATATTGTGTCCCCTTTTTTGACCGAGGAGGATATGAGCATTCCTTTGATCGGACTTACAATTTCTCTCTTTTTTAATTCTTCCTGAATCCTATCGATCTCCAAAGTAAATGCTCTAGAGTTTTCGTTATTACTTATAGTTTCAAAATCGTACTGTCTTCTCAATCGTTCAACCAGATTTTTCTTGGATTCTAATTCAAACTCAGACACATCCTTACCGTTTTCTTCAAAAAGAGTCTGGAGTGCATTAAGATTTTTTTCCTCCAATTTAAGTTCTAGCTCAATCGATGAGCCAGTTTTTAATCTTTTTTGATGTGATGCTTGAGAGAGTATTGTTTTTTCCAAACTTCGATCAAGATCGGTTGTGTCCATCTGGTAAAGTGTTTGATTTTCATCTACTTGAACAGGTTTCCCAAATGGAATTAAGGCTGCGTATTTGACCTTCGATTGAGTTTCCGAGCGAAGTTGGAAACTAAGAGAAGGCAATACTTTTAAATTACCGCTGACGGAGTCACGAATACTTCCCTTTTCAACCAAACTTACAATAGCATCTCTTTTAAATTGCTCTCGAGCAAATTGAAAGACCACCACAACTAAAACAACACCTGCCAGTATTATGGAGATTTTGGAAGGAATTTTTCTTTCTTTTGACTTACTCATTGTTTTGTTGGATTGCCTTAAAATAAAGGTCTTGAGTCTTTAGATACTGACAGACTGCGTCCAATTGATTGATTTTTGCATTATCCAATGCAATCTTAGATTCTAGATGTCTGTTAGAACTAATTCGATTTGCTTCGAATTCTATCCTGCTTGTTTCAAAACGGCTGTTAGCTACTTCCAAGAGTTTGTTACTTATTTGTATACGGTTCGCCGCGGAAGAAAGATTCTGCCGAAGGTTTTCAATATAAAGGCGAAAACTCTTCAATTCTCTATCAAGTGCATATTCAAGACTTCGTTTACGAGCGAGGGCAGCACTTTTTTGACCTTTGCTTTTAGATGAGTCCCAGATGGCCCAGTTAGCTTCCAGTCCGACGATAAGATTATTTCTCAGTAAACTCTCTTCGCTGTTAGCGAGAGCTACCTGGTCCTGATAAAATCCGCCAACTAAATTTAATTTTGGTTTTAATTGACTATTAGCGATCTTGAACTGGTTTTTCTCTATTTCAATTTCTTTTTCTATTCTCTTCATCGTTCTTGATGAAATTCCCCCAATTAAAGTTGGTGTTTTTTCTTTTAACATCTTGTTAGAAAGGAAATTTTGTAACGAAGTATTTTGATCTTCAAAAGTCAAATTACCTTCCCAGCCTGTAATAGCCTTAAACTGGTTGATTGAATTAGCGAGAGATTGCTTTAAGTCTATTAAGAGTAATTCGTTTTGCAGGAGAGAGGCATTTGATTCACTTACATCGAGGGTTGAACTGAAACCAAGCTTTTTCTGCTTCACCTCTCGCTTGAGGGAATCCTGTTGAATACGCAGTGATTCTTTTTTAATTTCCGCTTTTTTACGCAGAAGTATTAAATCCAAATATGAATGTCGAGATTGAGATTTAATATCAGAAATTGCCTCGTTATAAGTTAGCTTAGAGATTGCAGTATTTTGTTCAGCAATTTTGCTTTGTGCGTCAAGTGCCCCCCAATGAAATAAGGGTTTCCTCGCATATATAGATCCAAATGAACGATAACGATGATAAAAGGATTGATCAGGTCTATCCTCATGAATTGATTGTGTTGTGAGATTTATTGAAAGGGAAAGTCCTTTCACTGAATCAGCGGTCATTTGATGACCAAGTCGCTCTTTAATCAAATAACTTTTTTCTAAAAGAATCGGAGAATTCTCCTCCACATTTTCTAATACTTTATTGAGCTCAGGGAAATGATCTTCCACATTTCCACTAGTATCTACTAGTATAAAAAAGAAGATAGTTTGCAGGAACCCTGAAAATGCTCTGATAGTTTTAAGCCGCACGACTGACGCAGATTAAAACTTAATTAGAAATATGTCTCAATCAGAAAGGGTGGCGCCTATTTGGCAAATGAGTCGGGGTACATTGAAATGATTTGATCTCCAGTCCATTGATCTTGTTTCTCAGCAGAGTCAGCACGAATGGAGGC
>CEOC01040759.1_pt1 | contig 14798 bp, 12 predicted proteins | sample 356191 | NCBI WGS metagenome assembly CEOC01 (sample SAMEA2619952, study PRJEB7988) | marine metagenome | biome: marine biome (ENVO:00000447); feature: deep chlorophyll maximum layer (ENVO:xxxxxxxx); material: "saline water (ENVO:00002010), including plankton (ENVO:xxxxxxxx)" | depth 17 m
TTGTCTCGACCAAATCACAAAAGGTTTTGAAATTTTGAATATGCATAATTTATCTCTATTAATTGAACTTATTATATGCAAATTTTATATTCGAAAAACTTATGATCAGTGAAAAAGAATTTTCTAGGAATTTATCAACTGTCAAGGAGCAGATAGAGAAAGCTTGTGATAAATATGGTCGATCTGCTGAAGATATTACTCTCTTGCCTGTCACTAAAAATTGGTCTGTTGATGCAGTCAAAATTTGTGAAGTTAATGGAATCAAAAGAGTTGGGGAAAATCGTGTCCAGGAAGCCCTGCAGAAAATGGAAAGCACCCCAGGGACTAATTATGATCTGATTGGTCACCTCCAGAGTAATAAGGCCAAGATGGTAGTCGGGAAGTTCTCATGCATTCAAAGCGTCGACTCCTTTAAAATTCTTGATAAATTGGCCAAGATCGCAAACGAGTTGAATGTTAAGCAACCAATTTTGTTACAGGTTAACGCTGGGGAAGATCCGGCTAAGTTTGGGATTTCGATTGAAGAAGTCACAGAGGTATTAGGCAAAGCCTTAAATTTATCATCCCTGCGAGTCGATGGATTTATGACAATTGCTCCATATGACCCTGATAATAATCAAACAGCCAGAGATTGTTTTGCTAATCTGCGTAAATTAAGAGATGCAATGTCGGAAATCTATAATATGACTTTCAAAGATTTATCTATGGGAATGTCGGGCGATCTCAATGAAGCAATTGCAGAGGGTAGTACCATGATTCGGGTTGGTTCGGCTTTATTTGGCCAGCGCGAAAAGAACCAGTAGGGTTTTTTGAGTAATGCTTGATCAAAGAGAAAGTTGATGCAAACTTGTTGGATAAACCGATGACATCAATGGATCCTAAATCTTCATGGCCTTCCGAGGAAGCAATACTTAGCTTATTGGACGATGAGTCTCAGATTGTGCGTGATTCCATAGTTAGATTATTCAGGGAATTTCCTGAAGAGGGTCGATTGTTTCTGAAAAAAATCACGCTTGAATCCAATGGTATAGTCGCAAAGAACGCGAAGGATTTGCAGCAAAAGTTAGGTTGGACTGATGGTAAGGAGGATTTTTTGAATTTTATTCGTTCCCGAAGGTATGAGCTTGAGACAGGTTGGTATTTGTTGGATAGAACAATGTATCCTACGGTTGATTCAGTTCATTCTAGTTTACAACTTGATAAGCTCGCAGATCGGGTTCGGGAATTAGTTGCAAAACCAATGGACCCAAGACAGATGTGTTTAGTCATTAATCGGGTTCTCTTCCATGAATTCGGATACCGGGGAGCTGGTAAGAATTTCGAAGACCCAGACAATAGTTTTTTGCATTGTGTATTAGAGCATAAAAGAGGGCTGCCCATTACCTTGTCTCTGATTTACATACTTGTTGCGAGAAGGGTAGGTTTTGAGCTCGAACCCATAGGATTGCCGGGAAGGTTTATGGTTGGGTGCTTTGCCGGAGACATTCCTTTTTATATTGATGTGTGGGCGGGGGGGAAGATGATTGATTTGGAAGAAATGGGTTCATACTTGGGTATTTCAATGGAGGAGTCTTCGGGGAGTATACTTCTACCCGTTACCGTATCCGAAATGCTTACTCGAGGCTGTCGAAATTTAGTGCACCATTTTTCGTTAAAGGGAAAAAAAGAAGAAGCACAGATGTTCAACTCCTTTGTTATAGAGTTTGATAAAATACGTGGTCTCGAAACAAATGCGTGAGATTCCATTTACGCTTGATGAGCATCCCAGTTTTTCTTTACCCGAAGTTGGATTAGCGGTACTTGGACATCCCATCTCTCACTCAATTAGTCCAATTCTTCACAATGCGGCTCTTGGGGTACTGTCTCAAGAAGAGCCGACTTTTTCCAATTGGATGTATGAAAGATTAGATGTGCAACCCAAAGATCTTAGAAAGGCTTTGGATCAATTAGCACAGGCTGGTTTTATTGGATTGAATCTTACTATTCCCCATAAAGTGGAAGTCCTTGATTTTCTGGGTGAATTAGATCACGAAGCGTCAGTAATGGGTGCAGTCAATACACTGATTTGGCGGGAGGATCATTGGGTCGGGTATAACACGGATGGTTACGGACTAGAAATGGCCCTTAAGAAAGTTTTGAAATGTAACTTTCAACACGCAAAGGTTCTTATTTTGGGAGCTGGTGGGGCAGCCAGGGCGGCCGCCGCACAAGCCATTCTTTCAAATGCACTTTTGGTTCATATCCATAATCGTTCTTCTAATAATTTAAATAATTTGTTAAATTTGCTACACCGTGAGTTTGATTCGGAAAGAGTGGAGGGGAGTACATCCGAAAGCTTCAGAGAGGATGATTTTTGGGGAGAAGATTGGATTGTGATCAATGCAACTTCCCTAGGACTAAAGCCGGGTGACCCTTCGCCATTATTTTTACCATGTGCTGGCTTTGGTAGGAACAGCGTGTTTTATGACATGATATATAACCCTCCTCAGACCCCTTTTCTTGCGGAGGCGGATGCCGATGGTTTCAAGAATGCCAATGGGCTGTCCATGCTAGTTTATCAAGCGGCAAAAGCGTTAGCCATTTGGACTGGCAGGGAAATATCTGCAGAAGCCATGTTCGAAGCAGCAAATTCTCATTTTGGTGATTGAGCTTAATTGGGACATATTTGAGGATCCTGTAATTATTTTAATTTCGGGACTTGCCCTGGGTGCAATTGTCGGAAGTTTTTTGAATGTCTGCATTTCCCGAATACCGGCGAGAAAATCAATTGTGCTCCCATCCTCCTCTTGCCCCAAGTGCGGCACCCCGATCAGTTGGTTTTATAACATACCGATTTTTTCATGGGTGGCATTAAAAGGTAAGGCAAAATGCTGTGACTATAAGCTGCCAATAAGGTACCTCTTGGTAGAACTTTTTACGGCACTGCTTTTTGGTTTTATTTTCATGAAGACCGGTTACACGACCGATCTGCCTTTTTTGATTTCAGCTGTGTTCTTTGTTTCTGTGGTGATTATTGTCATTGGCATTGATTTTGAAACAATGACGATCCCTGATCGTTTCAGCATTGGCGGTGCTTTTGGTGGTCTTGCTTTATCCTTTTGTTTCCCATCTCTGCATGGCCTTTCCGAGGAACCCATCATGATTGAAAGAATGTCTTCGGCTTTCACTTCCCTTACAGGTCTTCTCATTTCCTCGGGCACCCTTTATTGGATCGGAGCTGTTGCCGAAAGGCTCATGAATAAAGAGGCACTAGGGCAGGGTGATGTGAAATTATTAGGCTTTGTTGGTGCGTTCTGTGGCTGGCAGGGAGGTTTGTTTGTTATTTTTGGAGGAGCACTACTCGGCACTGTAGTTCTGTTTCCAATAATGATCATAACTAAATTTTTGAAGAAATCTAATACTAATCAAGAACCCGACCAATTGGGGTGGGGGATGGAGGTTCCTTTTGGTCCTTTTCTTGGTCTTGCTGGTCTTTTTTACTTTTTGGGATTACAGGTATTTGTAGATGATTGGTTTGAAGGAATAATTTCCAATTTCATATTTGTATTTTCCACTTTGTAATCCTTTTAGCATTGAAGAAATCATCATTTCAAGAGATGGTTGAGAGTTTTAATTAAATCCTATTATTACATTTATGAAAAAGCTTCTTGTAGCGAATCGAAGTGAAATTGCAGTTAGAATTTTCCGTTCGGCGAACGAATTAAATTTGAAGACTGTTGCTATTTATGCGGAAGAGGACCGATTTGGAGTCCATAGGTTTAAAGCAGACGAGGCTTATCTGGTCGGACAGGGGAAAGGCCCCGTTGCCGCATACCTTGACATAGACTCAATCATCTCTATCGCGAAGGCCAAGAATGTAGATATGATTCACCCGGGATATGGGTTTTTATCAGAAAATGCGCACTTTGCTCGTGCCTGTGAAGAAGCCGGTATTACATTTATCGGGCCGAAGCCAGAACTATTGGAAAAAATGGGTGATAAAGTAGCAGCCAAAAAAGCTGCCGATATTGCTGGTGTTCCAACCCTACCAGCTACTCCTAATCCAGTATCGAAACCTGCCGAAGCAATAAAGTGGGGGCGCAAGATAGGCTTTCCTCTTATCATCAAAGCTGCCTTTGGTGGTGGTGGACGTGGCATGCGCGTAGTTAATAAAGAAGAGGATTTAAAGCCAATGCTTGAAGAGGCTCAGGGTGAGGCGGAGAGGGCATTTGGAAACTCTGCCGTTTTCCTCGAGCGTTACATCGGGAGAGCCAAGCATTTGGAGGTTCAAGTGCTTGGAGACCGTCATGGTAATGTGGTGCATCTTCATGAAAGAGACTGTTCCGTCCAGCGAAGGTATCAGAAGGTCGTAGAGGTCGCCCCGTCTATTGGACTTCCTCAAAAAGTGGTTGATGACCTTTGCCATGCAGGGGTGGAACTTGCCCGTAACATCGGATACGATAACGCAGGTACCGTTGAATTTCTTTTAGATCAAGACACGAAGGAGTGGTTTTTTATTGAAATGAATCCTAGGATTCAGGTGGAGCACACGGTCACTGAGCAGATCACAGGTATAGATATTGTACGTTCTCAGATTCTTGTGGCAATGGAGCAGAAATTGCACGATAAAAAGATTGGGATCCCTGAGCAGGAAAATATTCCTCGAAATGGTTGTGCCGTTCAATGTCGGGTAACCACGGAAGACCCAGAGAAAGATTTTAGTCCGGATTATGGAAAAATTCTTTCCTACCGTTCAGCTGCGGGGTTTGGGGTACGATTGGATGGAGCAATGGGAGATACGGGCTCCATTATCACTCCTTTTTATGATTCGCTTTTAGTAAAGCTTACCACTTCAGGACCTAATCTTTCACAGGCATTGGATAGAATGCATCGTGCACTGAGAGAGATGCGGATAAGGGGTGTTAAAACCAATATTCCATTTCTGGAAAATGTGATCACTCATAATGAATTCGTGAAGGGCAACGCTACTACTCGAATGATTGATGTCACTCCGAGCCTTTTTAAATTTAAGGCCAGAAAAGACCGTGCTTCCAAACTTTTAAATTATCTAGGGGAGGTAATTGTAAATGGAAACCCGCAAGTCAAGGGTCGCCCAAGAATTCAAAACCCCCTTCCCTTGATTGTTCCTGAAAGTGTCGAAACAGAAGCACCTCCCCGAGGAACTCGCGACTTGTTACTGTCTCAAGGGGCGGAGAAATTCTCAAAGTGGCTTAGGAACCAGAAGCCACTGATGATTACGGATACCACTTTGCGGGATGCACATCAATCACTGATGGCTGCTCGTATGCGTACATTTGACATGCTTGAGGTGGCTGATTTTATTGCTAAAAGAGTTTCAGGGCTTTTCAGTTTGGAAATGTGGGGAGGTGCCACCTACGATACTTGCATGCGGTTTTTGGGGGAATGTCCCTACGAGAGACTTCGCTCTCTTCGTGAGAAGATTCCTAATGTCCTGTTTCAAATGCTTTTGCGCGGGTCGAATGCCGTCGGTTATGCCAACTATCCGGATAATGTGGTCCGAGAATTCGTAATTCATTCATCTGAAGCCGGGATGGATGTATTCCGCATCTTTGACTCATTAAATTATCTCCCGAATCTGAAGGTTGCGATGGAGACTGTTGTCGAAAAAACTCCATCTCTTTGCGAAGCAGCCGTCTGTTTTACCGGTGACTTTACCGATTCCAATGAAGAAAAATATGTTCTTAATTATTATGTAGAAATAGCCAAAGAACTCGAAAAAATGGGAGCACATATCCTTGCGATCAAAGATATGGCAGGACTTTGTCACCCATTTGCAGCAAATAAGCTTGTTAAGACTTTAAGGAATGAGGTTGGAATACCAATTCACTTCCATACCCATGATTCAAGTGGCATAGCATCTTCATCTGTCATTAAAGCGGTTGAAGCTGGGGTAGATGTGGTCGATTTAGCGATTTCATCTCTTTCCGGTTGCACGAGTCAACCTAACCTCAACTCGGTTGTTCATACCTTGCGGAATGCTCCCCGTTCCACTGGACTTGATGTAGATGCCTTAAATCAGCTTTCAATTTACTGGGAGGCGGTTAGGCAGTATTATTCACCGTTTGATACCTCGCCACCCTTTGGCAGTGCTGAAGTTTTTCAGCACCAAATGCCAGGAGGACAATATACCAACCTTCGTGAGCAGGCTGGTGCCCTCGGGCTTGGAAAAAGGTGGCCCGATGTGGTGACGACCTACCAGCAATGTAATCGAATACTTGGGGATATCGTAAAAGTAACACCGAGTAGTAAAAGTGTCGGAGATCTTGCGATTTTTCTCATTACTAAAGGTGTAAAACCGGAAGATCTTATCAATTTGCCCGAAGAAACTGGTTTTCCTCAGTCGGTGATCGACTTATTATCGGGTAATCTTGGCCAACCCAAAGGTGGTTGGCCTAAGGCGGTTCAGAAGGTAATCCTTGGTAAGCAAAAGCCTATGAAGGGAAGACCTGGTGCATCTGCCCCCAAGATGGATCTTAAAAAAGAAAAAGTTTCTCTGGTTAAGCAATTTGGAAAACATTGCACGGATGACGATTTATTCTGTTCCGTTATGTATCCTCAAGTTTTTAAGGATTTTCAGGATTTCAAAAAGAAATACGGGGATGTTTCTGTACTTCCTACACTGGCATATTTTCATGGTCTCGAGCCTGGCGAAGAGATTTCCATAACAATTGAAGAGGGTAAAACTCTTTTCATTAAACTTCTCCATGTAGGTGAACCAGACGAAAAAGGTATTCGTTCCCTTACTTTTGAGCTTAATGGTAAAGCCCGAACTACGCTCGTTCAGGATAAGAGCGTTAAAGGTGATGCGAAGGCAAAGGAGAAAGCGGATCCTTCCAATGATAAACATGTTGGAGCCCCCATTCCTGCAATCATTAGCAGTATTGCAACCAGCGTAGGCAAATCGGTTTCCAAAGGGGACAAGATCGCAGTTTTAGAGGCAATGAAAATGCAAACGACAATCTACGCTTCAACCGATGGCACCGTGGATGAGATTTTAGTTCAAGTCGGGGATTCAGTGGAATCCAAGGATTTAATTGCTCGACTTCGATAATCACTAAGCATTGGATGCACTTCAACCGAATTTAAATTCTAGTGTTTTTGCTCCGATCGTCTCTTTATCATTGCTTCCAAATTTTGGTTGCATCCTTGTTGTTTACAGCAGGGGTATTCGGGAAAAAATTGCTTGTTCCTGAATCTATCCTTGAAAAAGAAATATGTTCATCACTTGGGGTTCAAGGCCATGAGTTAACTGAAGAGTTAGTTGCAGAGAAACTTGTCTCTTTAGAATTGAATGACGCTGACTTAAGGGACCTACGTGGCCTTGAGGTGGCTTCAAATTTAGAGGTTCTTATTCTACGGGATAATCTCATCGAAGACCTCTCGCCGCTAAGAAATCTATCCAAGTTACGGAAGTTAGACCTTTCGGGTAATCGTGTTAAATCCTTACGCACACTAACTCGTTTCCCCATTATCGAAACCAGGTCAAGAATTCTCCAGATTCAGGATTCGCTTCAGCAAAAGAATCTTAAAGATGAGCTTAAAGCCGAACTAGTCCTGGAAATAACAGAGCTTACGAACAAATTTAAATCTAAGAATTATTCTCTGCTCGAATTGAACCTCTCCAATAATCGTCTACTCGGTATTACTGGAATAGAGATGTTTGAGGGAATTCGTTGGCTAAATATTGCAGACAACTCGCTCATTGATCTAGAGGGACTCAGTAAGCTCAAATCTTTGACTACCTTATACCTACAGGGCAACCAACTTGGGAGAGTCGAGGGATACGAAGATGTTAATCGTAATAAGATCTACGATTTAGGTGAACCCGTAATTGATCAAAGTGGTAACGGGAAAAGAGATACCAATCCTTTAGTTGAGATACGATCGCTACCCGTACTTCGTAACCTTTACTTGTATGATAATATGATCAAAAGTGTTGCGGGATTAGAGGACTTACCTTCTCTATCTGTGCTTCTCTTGTCCGGGAATACAATTGAGGATATAAGAGATATTGGGAATTTAAAATCAGTTGGCCGTTTGTCATTGAACAGTAATTTCATCTACGACTTGACCGGTTTGCAGGAACTAATAAACCTTAGGCACCTTGATTTAACCGAGAATAGAATATGCGATCTGAGACCTGTCGAATCGCTCCAGCAATTAAAAGAGTTACGCTTACAATCAAATCATATTCTTGATATCTCTCCGCTCGCTCGTCTCGAGTTCCTGCAAACATTATCCTTGGCCAAAAATATAATTTTTGATCCACACCCTCTTCGCAACTTAACGTCTCTGCGCAGTCTCAAAATTTCTGATAATCATATCGATTTAGATAACCCTAGGTTTAAAACGATGATTGATGTCCTAAGTAAAGGCGGTTGTAGAACAGAAACCCGAAATCAGATTCAAAGAAGTTACTCACTTGAGATGCTGGTTGGATCACTAGCCTCCTTTTCTTCTTCCAACAGAGATTTAGGAAGATTTTTACAAGAGAAAGGTTATTTACGATTCATTGATTTTATTTTGGACCCTACAGTCGATGATAAGACCAAGGAAACTCTTTATTTATCTTGGGATGAGTCCTTTAAAAGAGGAGCTAAAATGGAAGAACTTGATTTCCCAGAAAAGTGATACTTGTGGCTAGCTTTTTAAATACAACAGAGCTGCTAATATGGCTGAAACTATAAAGCCGACCAAATATATAATTCCCCGGAAGAATTTCTGCAGTGCATTTGATCTCACCACTTTGTCAACATACTTCACAAAATGCTGCCTCAATCTCTTTTTTAATGATCTCTTTTTCTTTTCTGCTGTACTCAAAATAAGATGTGAAAACAATAATTATGGTTGTAGGTCAAATTCGAAATGTCCAATAAAGCGATAAATTTATCCATGTCAATTAAGCAAAGAACAATTCAAAAAGAAAGATCGATCAAAGGCAAAGCTCTTCATACCGGCGATGAGGTCACGCTTACAATCAAACCTGCCGAATCGGATGTTGGTTATCTTTTTCGAAGAATGGATCTGTATGGCAAACCTGAGATAAAGCCATTGTCAAAGCAGGTTACTGAACTGGTTCGAAATACAACGATTTCCGATGGGAACACTAAGGTTCATACGATTGAACACATGCTTAGTGCTCTGGCAGGTTGTGGAGTGGATAACGCAATTATAGAACTTGATGCAAGCGAACCACCCATATTAGACGGTTCAGCAAGACCTTTCGTTAATCTTGTTATGGAAGCTGAACCGGTAGAGCTTGAAAAAGATCGATCTTTCATCGAGTTGCAAGAACCCGTTTCGGTAACTTCTGGTAACAGGTCAATGATTGCTCTGCCTTACGACGGATTTAGGATAACATGTACATCTGCTGATGATCGAGGTGTTCATGTGCAACACTTATCTTTAGAAATAGATCCTGAGACTTACATCGCTCAAGTTGCACCTGCCCGTACATTCACACTCTATGAAGACATTGAGGAACTCTTGAAATTAGGCAAAATAAGAGGAGGGAGTCTCGATAGTGCAATTGTCATAAAAGGGGATAAGATCATGTCGAAAGAGCCACTGCGGTTCGAAGACGAATTTGTCAGGCATAAGATTCTTGATATCGTCGGTGATCTCTGCCTTCTCGGAAAACCTTTAAAAGCACACATCATTGCCGTTCGCCCCGGTCATTCCCTCAATGCAGAGCTTTCGTCTAAGATCCTAGAATCAGTTTCAAAGGCGGAACAAGCAAAAAAGGGTGCTTTAGCCAAGGATCACGAAAAGAAGGCTTATGTGATGCCTGATGAGACAGAATTGGATGTTCGTCGTATTCTGGATGTTCTTCCACATCGTTTTCCCTTCGTAATGATTGATCGCGTCGTTTCAATTGAAGGTAATGAATCTTTGACTGGTATTAAGAATGTCTCCATCAATGAACCTTTTTTCACTGGGCATTTCCCCGGTCATCCAGTTATGCCGGGTGTATTGCAGCTCGAAGCTATGGCACAGGCTGCCGGAATTCTCTTACTTCGCCGGGGTTCCTGTGAAGGTAAGGTGGCATTTTTTATGAGTGCGGACAAGGTAAAGTTCAGAAAGCCTGTAGTTCCTGGAGACCAGCTTGAGATTAAGGCAAACTTGGTAAAGGTTAGAGGTAATAAACTGGCAACAGCTGAAGTTTCATGTTTTGTCGCTGGTAAAGTAGTTTCATCCGCAAGTTTAATGTTTGCCATAACGGACGCACCTGAGGCTTAAGCATGGCAGTCGATATTCATCCATCTGCTATTGTAGATTCTAATGCTGCCTTAGGGGAGAATGTACTCATTGAGGCTTTTACCATAGTTGGACCTATGGCAAAGATTGGAGATAATTCAGTTTTGAGACATCATTGCACAGTAGATGGAGATGTGGAATTGGGGGCAAATAATGAGATTTACCCATATGCAATGATCGGCGGACTTACTCATGATCTTAAGTATCAAGGTGGAGTGCCCAAGCTTAAGATTGGATCAAATAATGTATTCCGTGAGTATGTGACTGCCCATGTGGCCACCAATGAAAACGATTCAACTTTAATCGGTTCTGATAATGTCTTTTTAGCATACAGCCATGTTGCTCATGATTGTGTGGTAGGGAACAATTTGGTCATGAGTAGTCACTCGGCCCTTGGCGGGCATGTTGAAGTTCATGACCATGTTAATGTGGGGTGGGGTGCAGGAGTGCATCAATTCTGTAAGATTGGTAGACATGCGATGGTTTCCGCCTGCTCGAAATTAGTGCAGGATGTTCCCCCTTTCATGCTTGCCGATGGATCTCCTGCTGAAGTCCGCTCGATCAATAAAGTGGGAATGGAAAGACATGGGTTTCCGCCTGAATCGATTGAGGAAGTTAGAAAGATTTTTAAAACACTCTATAAATCCAATCTCAATAGATCTCAGGCAATAGAAAAACTAAAGGAGGCAGGTGATTTAGAAGAAAATTCACTGGTACGCGAATTTTCAGATTTTGTGGCAAACAGTGGCAGGGGATTGGCTTAGTTTGTGGATTCAGGTTTGGCTCAATTCTTCCAGTAATTTCCAATCATAGATCCCTGTCGAGTGTCCGTCTGAAAATAGTATCCTGATCGCATAATTCCCTACTTTTTCAAATTTAAGTATCTTGACAGTGGTTTTAGAAGATGGATGTGTTTTCTTAGAAAGATTACCAAAGATATCAGTTTCTCCTTTGTTTTCAGCACTTGGCGAGTTTTCACGCAGGGTTTTCCCATCAATAAAGGCCTCGCCGCCATTTACCCAATGGATCGCTAGGTAATCGCCGATTATTTCAATTTTTTTTGGCGAAACCATCACGGGATAAAGCCATCGGTTTTGCTAGACAAAAGAGTCTAGGCTATGCCCTGCTGAAGGTGGGTCGGATGGATGAGAACCAGTTTGGTAATAGGGATCTAGAACTTCATTCTGAAAAGGTCTACTCGGGTCTTCCGCTAATTTAGCGGCCTTGTTAAATTCTTCCATTTCTTCACGAATCATTTCCTCCTGAAGGTCCTTTTCTTCAAGTTCTCGATCAAGGCTTCTTTCGTCCCAGTAACGATCGTTATGAAATTGGCTGGGACCGGGTTCTTCAGGTAAATTTGTTGGTTTGACAACTTCCCAGTCAGGTTCTCGCGTACAGTCTATTCCTGCATCATCAACATTGTCTACACTTTCAGGGACTTCTCCCGGTTGTTGGCATGTCGAATTGTTTTGGTTTTGTTCAGAAAGTGATCCGGATAGATCGTATGCCTCAGGAAGTTTGGTTACTCGATTGAGAGAATCTTGACCGATTTCAGGAACTTCAGCAGCAGGTTGGTCCTCATTTTTGAGTTGTGCCTCTCTTCTCGCATTCTCAGAAAGGCTCCCAAGACTATCGTTGTGTTGAACTTCCATGCAGATTAATATGGGAAAGAAAAGTAAACTATGCAAATTGAAATCTTACAGTTTCACAATGACACCTCTTTGTAATTGCATAAAATTAAGAAATTTGCATCCTAAACACCATGCCTAGAGAAACTGTCATATTGGAATGCACTGAAGCGCGTAAAGAAGGTAAAACTCCTTCTCGTTATATGTCTACACGCAATAAGAAACTACAGACAGATCCTGTAGAAAAAAAGAAGTATAACCGTTTTCTCAAAAAGCATACTTTGCATCGGGAAATTAAAAGCTGATTTATTCGGCTTTTTCCATCAGTTTGGATGCAATCTCTTTGAATGCAATACTAGCTCTGCATTCGGAGTGAGAAATTACGACGGGTATCCCGTGATCTCCACCCTCGCGAACATTTTGATCTAAGGGGACTTGCCCTAGGAGTTGAGTATCAAGATCTTGTGAGGTCTTCTCTCCTCCGCCTTGTCCGAAAATAAAATTCTTTTCTCCATTTTCAGGATTTTCTAAATAACTCATGTTTTCTACAACACCAAGAATGGGCACATTAACCTTTTCAAACATTCTGGCCCCCCTTCGTGCCACATCAACTGCTGCTTTTTGCGGGGTGGTTACAACTACAGCCCCATTCAAAGGAAGGGTTTGAGCAAGAGACAGCTGGGCGTCTCCTGTTCCTGGAGGAAGATCGATCAAAAGATAATCCAGTTCTCCCCACTCAACATTACTGGCAAATTGTTGAATTGTCTTCATTACCATGGGACCGCGCCAAACAACCGGAGATTCTTCATCGATCAGTAGCCCCATCGACATTAATTTAATCCCAAAACTTTCATTTGGAGCCAAAATATTTTCGCCAATTAATTTAGGTCTGTCTGTGGATCCAAGTAGTAGAGGGACGGAAGGACCGTATACATCACAGTCCATTAGGCCAACTTTCAGAGGTTGAGGCAATGATTCCCCCAGGCGGGATAGGGCACAGGCTAAATTGACTGCGAGTGTTGACTTCCCTACACCGCCCTTACCACTGGCAATCGCAATAATTTTATCAATACTAGAAATTCTATTTTCTTCAGCATCGCTTGAGGATGAATTGGCATCCTTTTTTACTGCTATGGCAATATCAGTTTCGGTTATCTCTTCGTTGTGACCGAGCACTTCTTCGATTTGACTTTTTAAATGCAGAGGTAGTTTTGGATCTGTGCTCGTCAATTCTATCTTAATATGGGCTTTACCGTTATCGAACTTCGCCTCATTCACTAATCCAAAAGAAACAATGTCACGTGAAAAACCCGGGTAATTTACCTTTTTTAAGCTTTCTAATAATTTTTCTGAGTTCATGAAATAGAAGATTACACAAAGGTGTACATACTATCTTAAAAACGAAGGGATACGATGTTTAATTCAATTTTTAGCCAAGGAACACGATTTTCGCTTGCTACCAACACTTCAATCTAGATGTTTTGATGTATGGTGGGAAAAAAATTCTGTTTCAATTTTAAAATATCTCTAATTACAAAAGCATCCTTTTATCTATTTTTGCTAGTTGCTTTTCTCAAATGTCCACTCTTAGCACAGGGTAATGCTGAGATTGTGCTTGGGTCCATTGAAAGTGAATTAAAAAAGAAGCAAGTCCCGATAGATCTTGGGAATACTCCCAAAATGATATCTTCAATTGTGGGTAAAGCCATTAAAATTCATGGTGGCTTGCGGTTGGCATCTGCCAAAGAGAGTCGATTTTCCGCCACATTTATTTCGAGAGGACAAAATGAGATTCAGGTATCCATTGCTTCAGGTTTTCCCAAAAAAGTAAGTTCTACCTATCGTTACAATGAATCAAATATCAATCTATCGATTGCGAAAGCTTGTGATAAATTAGTGTGGGAGGTTCTTGGTATCCCAGGTTTTTTCGGAGGTAAACTATGTTTTCTTTCAAATCTTTCTGGCAAAAAAGAGATCTTTGTTTCCGATGCGTTGATGACCTCTGCTCGCCCGCAAACCTCATTTGGGAAGATCACATTTAATCCGAGCTGGGATAACCAAGGCCAAGGGATATTTTTTACAAGTAATCGCCAAGTTTTTAATAATGTCTTTTACTTAAATTTAGGAAATCGAAAATTATCTACCATCGCTAACTATAGAGGGAGTAATCTGCGGGCAGTGCAAAATCCTCGATCTAATCAGGTTGCTCTTATTTTATCAACCTCTGGTAACCCTGAAGTTTGGTTGGCATCGTCACCTACCTCAAAGCCAAGTCGTTTGACCAGAAATCGAAGTAATGAATCGGGACCATCTTGGTCTTCAGATGGTAGAAGATTGTTGGTCACTTCTGATAGTCGTGGAAAACCCCAGATTTATGAAGTCTCAGTATCTAGTGGGCAACTTACCCGCATCCCAACCAATATCAGTTCTCATTGCACGGAACCCACTTGGAATCCCCGTCAAACTACAAAATTTGCTTTTACCGCAGCGATGGGAGGTGGGTTTCAGGTCTGCGAGTATGATTTCTCCTCACGTAAAACTAGAGTTTTAACTAAAGGGAATAGTCATAGCATGCAACCATGCTGGGCGAGTGATGGTAGACATCTTTACTTTACCGAGAGATCTAAGACTGGTGGTACGAAAATTATGATTTTAGATACCGAGCTTGAAGGGTCTTCTCCGATACCACTACATGGAGCAACTTTCGGAAACTGTTCTCAGGTTAGTTTTTATTATCCGAATTGATTACTATTGTGCTCGCTCCCCGGGCATGGGGTAAATTAATTCTTACTTTCATTTCAAACATTTAGTAAGAAATAATAAGCTCATGAAGTATAATTTATAATGTCGAAAATATTTTTTTTACTATCATTCCTTTCCGTCTCAGCATTC
>CEOC01042436.1_pt1 | contig 14791 bp, 16 predicted proteins | sample 356191 | NCBI WGS metagenome assembly CEOC01 (sample SAMEA2619952, study PRJEB7988) | marine metagenome | biome: marine biome (ENVO:00000447); feature: deep chlorophyll maximum layer (ENVO:xxxxxxxx); material: "saline water (ENVO:00002010), including plankton (ENVO:xxxxxxxx)" | depth 17 m
CAAGAGATATTAAAAAAAAAAATTTTTTATTGTCTGATCATGAGGTTACTCTAATTGACTCTCCTGGCCTTTTTAAACCAAAAGGTAAAATTGAAGAGAAAATTATTAAACATACAACTGATCAAATCTCAAAAAGCGATTTAATTTTATTAGTTTTCAATGCAAAAGAGCAATTAACTAATGATGATCATATGTTGATATCTTTAATTAGAAGGTGCGAAAAAAAAAAGATCATTGTTCTCAATAAAACCGAGGGAAATTATAATTTTGACACAATAAGTGATGTTGAAAAACTTGGTTTTGGTTTACCAATTTTAATTTCGTCAGCACACATGAAATCTATTGATATTTTAGAAGAAAAAATTCTTCAAAATTTGAGATTTAAAAAGAATTCAAAAGAACTTTCCTCAGATATTTCTGAGAGATTAAGTATAGCTATAGTTGGAAAAACTAATTCTGGAAAATCAACTCTAATGAATTCTATAAGTGGTCAAGACGTTTCGGTAACAGGTAACAAACCATACCTTACTAGAGATGCAGTTGAAATTACTGTCGAAAAAAAAAAATTGAATTTTAAAATAATTGATACAGCAGGTTTCAGTAAGGATTTAAGTGGATCTAAAAATTTGAATAAAGATTTTATGGATCAAACAAAAAAAAAAATAAGATTATCTCAAATGATTTTGATTGTAATGGATATCGATGATTATTTTGAAAGGTTACATTCAAGAATTATTAGATTAGTGTATGATGAAAACAGGTGTATGCTAATAGTAGTAAATAAAACTGACAAATATAAAAAGATATACGAGGAATCTGTAAAAAAAAAATTGTACGATTTAAACCCGCAAATTAATGGGCTACCCATTTGCTTTATTTCAGCAAAAAAAAAAGTGGGGATCTCATCACTATTTAAAGCAGTTATTAGTCAAAGTTTATTATGGAGAAAAAGAATTTCAACTGGAAAACTTAACGCTTGGATGGAGAAACTTGTAAAAAAAACTCCTCCTCCATTACATAAAGGTCGTTCTATAAAGTTTAAATACATTACTCAACCCAATTCAGCTCCACCTAAGTTCAATATATATGTTAACTATGCCGAGGCTATTAAATCCGAGTATAAAAGATTTTTAGAAAACAATCTTCGTAAAAACTTTAATTTAAATGGATTACCCATAAAAATAATTTATAAAAAATCTAAAAACCCATTTAATCAAAAATGATAAATTTTATTTCTATTATAATATTTTTGTTTTTTTTTAAGTATTCAGTTTCAAATGAGATTAACCCAATTGTTATCGAACAAAATTGTAAGTCATGTCATGGAACGAATTATTTAGGTAACAAATATATTAAGTCAATTAAGGATTTAGATAGAGAAACATTTATAAAAAAAATGAAAAATTATAAAAAAAAGAATGATAATTCAGTTATGACTAGAATTGTAAGAGTTCTCTCAAGTAACGATATAGAGAAAATAGCGGAAATAATCTATGATTAAAAAAAAGAGAGTTTTTATAAATTCTATTTTTAAGTGGACTTTATTTTTATTACTCAGTCAAATAGGTATAGCAAAAAAAATAAATGCTAAAAGCAAACCAAAAGTTGTTGTATTAGGAGCAGGTTTTGGTGGAGCATCTTGTGTAAGCTATCTTTCTAACTTTACAGATTTAATTGATTTAGTAGTTATTGATAAAAATGAATGGATAAAAACATGTCCTTTTTCAAATTTAGTAATTGGTAGCCTACTTGATGAACATAACATAACATTTAAACCAAGGTTTAATAAGAATATAAAATTTGTTGTAAATGAACTTAAATTTATTGATGCTGAAAAAAAACAAATTTTATTTGTTGACAACCTATTGCTTGATTATGATTTTTTAATAATTTCGCCCGGCATAGGATACAAAAAAAAGCAAATTCAGGGTTATTCAGTTGATGATCATGAAAATATACCTCACTGTTGGGATGGTGAAAATAAAATATCTTACTTTAAAAAAAGTTTAAATTCTCTTGAAGATAACTCTAAGATAATAATATCCAGTCCTGATTACCCATATCGTTGTCCTCCTGCTCCTTATGAAAGAGCTTCGATGATTGCAAATTTTCTTAAAAGTAAAAATAACAAATTTAAAATTTTAATTTTTGATTCTAAAAATTCATTTACAAAAAAAAATATTTTTTTAAAAGAATGGAAAGAAATTTATGGTGACTCAATTGAATGGATTAGCAGAAAAAAAGGAGGCTTGATAAATAGACTTGAAAAAAATAAAGTCATAAATAGTGATGGAGAAAAAATAGAGGGTGATTTTATTCATATAATACCTGAACAAAAAGCAGGAAAAATTATTTTTGATTCTCATTTATGTAACACTGATTGGTGTAAAATAAACCCACAAACTTTCCAACTATCCAATTTTAAAGATATATACGTTGTTGGTGACTCTATTGATGCTGGTGATATGCCAAAATCAGCTTTTTCCGCCGAAAGTCAAGCAAAAATATTATCTTTAAATCTTGTTAACAGAATTTTACAAAAAGCTTATTTAGATCCAGTTTTTTTAAACACATGTTATAGTTTTTCATCTAATGACAGAGCTTTTTCCATAACATCTTGGTACAGATTAAATACCAAAAAAGATAGAATAATTTCCTTAGGTAGTTCTCAAAGCTCTGAAGATGGGTTTCATGATGAAAGGCTTAGAGAATCAAAAGAAGCATATGGATGGTATGAAAGTATTACTAAAACATTATATGGATAAATATTTCTAGGTTATGACTGCTTTAAGTAAATGATTTTTCAAGAATTCTTTTTATAAAACTTTCCATAACTAATTTTTTCTTTCCAGCAGTTATGGAAGTTATTCCCTCCTCTAGATTTGGAGTTTCAATAATCCTAGTGTCTATACCAAGCCTTTTATTTTCAGATTTATAAATATTAGCAAGCGATTTAACGGCTGCTTGTGAAATGCTTAAAGCATTATGATAAGGCTTTCCATTTGAAATTTTTAAGTTATTTAAAAAAATTATTTTTGGACTTTCAGAGTTTTTAATTATAGGTTCTAATTCTTTTAGTATCCTCCAGTAACAATTTATGTTAATTTCTATTAGTTTACTCCATTCTTGGTGTGAAAAGTGCGTTAGAGGACTTAATCTTTGAAATAACCCAATTAAAATAAATAAAAAATTAATATTCTGGAATCTCGTAGAAATTGTTTGAGCAAGATTTTTATAAAAATTTTCATTGTTTAAATCTCCCTGCATCAAGATTTGACGTTTTTTTATTTTTTGAATTTTTTTATCTAAGTCGGTTAATTTTTCAATAGATTTGCCGTGAAGAATTAATTTACAACCTAACTTTGATAATTCACATGATAGTTTTTGTCCTATAAAACCTGTAGCACCAAAAATGATGCCTCTTTTATTTTTTAAATCATACATTCATTAATATTATTTGGCTTCTATTAGCAAAGATAATTGAGAAGGCTGATCACCAGATTTCTGATCAATTAGTTCTACGGGATAATCTCCACTAAAGTAATGGTCGGTAAATCTTGGTTTATTTTTATCTCTCCCTTTTTGAAATCCAAGAGCTTTATATATTCCATCAAGGGATATAAATTTAAGAGAGTCGACTCCAATATAATCTTTAATTTCTTCAATTGTATACCTGGATGCTAATAATTCTTTTTTTGTGGGTGTATCGATCCCATAATAACAGGGATATTTTACTGGTGGACTAGCTATTCGCATATGAATTTTTTTTACACCAGAATTTCTTAACATTTCAACTATTTTTATTGATGTTGTTCCTCTTACAATTGAATCATCGATTAATGCAATATTTTTACCCTGCAGGGATGCAAGGTTAGGATTATGTTTAAGTTTAACAGCTAAGTGTCTTATTGAATTTGAGTCCTGTATAAATGTTCGACCAGTATAGTGGTTTCTTATAATTCCAAATTCGAATTTTTTTTTTATTTTTTCTGCAAAACCGAGAGCTGAAGCATTTCCAGAATCAGGAATCGGAATTACAATATCCACAAGTTCTTTATCAGATAAATTTTCGTTTGCTAGTTGATGACCAATTTTTTTTCTAACATCATAAACATTTTTTCCTTCAAAAATACTATCAGGACGAGAAAAATAGATATATTCGAATAAACAGGGCCTTAGTTTAGTATTTTGAAAAGGAATGATCGATTGTATTTCATTATTTCGTATGGTTATTATTTCACCAGGTTCCACATCTCTTATTAATCGCGCACCAATTATATCAAGTCCGCAGCTTTCAGAACTTAGAACATACGAATCACCTAATTTTCCTAAAACTAATGGTCTAATACCAAAGGGATCTCTTACACCAATTAATGAGTTTTTTGTCATTAAAAGTAAAGAATAAGCACCATTAATCGATTGCAGAGAATAAATTAGTCTATCCAAAAATTCACCTTTAGCTGTTGAAAGTAGATGAAGAATAACTTCCGTGTCTGATGTTGACTGGAAAATTGCACCAGAATCTATCAGGTGCTTTTTTAATTTTTGTGTATTGGTGAGATTACCGTTATGAGCAATAGCGACTCCACCAAAGTTTAGTTCAGAAAATAGTGGCTGTACATTTTTAAGTGCCGACTCACCAGTTGTTCCGTACCTGTTATGACCAATAGAAATAGTTCCTCTAAGTTTTTTTATTATATCTGATTGAGAAAAGACTTCTGAAACTTGTCCCATTCCTCTGTGAGCAAAAAAGTTTTTGTTATCAGAGGTGACAATTCCAGTAGAATCCTGTCCCCTATGTTGTAAAGCATGCAAGCCTAAAACAGTTAAACTTGCAGCATCTTTATGATTAGAGATACCGAAAACTGCACATTCATCTCTTGGTTTTTTATTATGAAAAAAAAATTTCATGTTATTCTGAGTTCTCAATTAGATATTCAAGACTTTTTTTATCTGCATCATTATAAATCTTTTTGTCTTTATCAATCAACTTCTTAAGTTTGATTTGTGAATCAATACTTTTCTCAAAAAGAATTTCTGATTTTTCGTCAATTTCGTTTCTTAAAGTTTCTGCAAACTCACTCTCTTCTTCTAAAAAGTTTACAATTTTTTCATTAGTAACAAGCGTGACAAAGTTAAATTTTGATTTTTCAATCCATTCGAATTTATCTCCTTTAAAAAAAAAGTGGAATGAAAAAAAACACAAGCAAATAATTAAATACCCTCTTAAAATACCAAAAAAAAATCCACCCGTTCTGTCTACAAAACCAATCGGACTCTTTTTTATTAAGTTGGATATTTTTTTTGTTAAAAATGAGAAAAAAATAAACACTATCAAAAAAGTTAATAGATATGAAATACCATTTGAGAAAAATAAGTTGTTTATAAATTTGTTTATAAGATTAGTAAACTTTCCACCAAAATTATAAGATGCTAATAATGCAAGAATCCAATTAATTAAAGACAAAGATTCATGAGAAAAACCTCTCAAAAATGAAAAAAAGGCAGATAAAATTATAAAAAATAGTATGAAAAAATCAAAGATTAGATAATTTTCCAAATAAATACTCCAATGTTAATTAATTCCTTTAACAAAATTACTTAAAGATAAATTCCCCTTTTTATTTATATCTTTTGATTTACCATACCAAGAAATTTTTCCTTTTTTAATAAATGCTGTATAATCTGAAAATTCATAAACGCTTTCCATATCATGAGTTACCGTAATTGTTGTAATTTTTTTTTTTTTAACAAGTGCTTTGATAAGTAAATTTATTTGTTTACCTATTATTGGATCAAGACCAGTGGTCGGTTCATCAAGAATAAGTATTTCAGGGTTTTGAAGAATTGCCCTTGCCAACCCTATCCTTTTCTGTACCCCAATTGAGAGGTTAGATGGAAACTCTTGAAGAATTGATTTTGGAAGCGAAATTTCATCTAAAATCTCTGAAAAATCATCATTTTTGTTGGCAAACATTAAGTTCTCTTTTATGGTTAGGCTATCAAAAAGCGCTGCATTCTGGAATAATATCCCAAATTTTGACATGTACTTATTCATTTGAAGAAATGATAATTTTTTAATATTTTCAATATTATCAAAAGATATTGTTCCAGTGTCAAAGTTTAATAATCCATCAATACATTTAGTCAGTACGGACTTACCTGAACCTGATTCTCCTATTATTGCTAATGATTCAGATTCAAAAATTTTGAGGTCTAATTTATTTAATACAATTTTATCACCAAATTTTTTAGTGACTTTGTTTACATTAATTTTTAACTTTCTCATAAGTCAAAAAAGAATGAAGTTAAAATATAGTTAGTTAACAAAATCAGAATTGATGAAGAGACTACAGAGTATGTGGTTGATAAACCAACTCCTTGTGCACCTCCCTTGGCATTATAACCGTGATAACATCCCATTAATGAAATAATAAAACCAAACACACATGCTTTTACTAAGCCAGAGAATACATCAAGAAACTGAACAAAATTATATGTATTTTGTAAATAAACTACTGGGTTAAAGTTCAAAACTTCTGTACAAATTAAGTATCCACCAAATACCCCAATGATGTCTCCAATAAAAACTAAAAAAGGTAATGAAACTATACCAGCTAATATCCTTGGGATAAAAAGATAATTATAGGGGTTAGTAGATAGGGTTTTTAAAGCATCTATTTGTTCAGTCACTTTCATAGTTCCAATTTCTGCAGCAATAGCCGCTCCAGATCTTCCAGCAACCATAAGTCCTGCTAGTACAGGAGCAAGTTCTCTTGTAATAGATAGTACAACAACATTAGGAATAGCACTTTCAGCTGAAAATCTTGAAAAACCAGTGTAGGATTGAAGAGCCAAAACCATTCCTGTAAAAATTGAGGTTAACCCAACAACTGGTAATGAGTTATACCCAATCTTAATTAAATGTTGAAGAAATATTTTTGGATAGAATTTGTCGAGAATGGAATATTTTAAGCAATCAACAAAAAATAAAACTATTTCACCAACTGATGAAAAAATACCAAAAAAAATTTTTCCTATTTTAAAAACAATATTCATAAATCTGCGAAAGTACAAGTTTATTCATTGTCAATATAAATTTTTTTCGCCCTATTACCAATATTATTTAAAATTTCATATGGGATAGTTTTTGATTTTTTTGCAATAAAACTTAACAAAACATTATTACCAATTAATTCAACAAAATCACCAACTTTAATTTCGTTCTCATCTAATCTTGAAATATCTACTGTCATATAGTCCATAGAAATTGAACCTATTATTGGAAGTTTTTTTTTAAAAAAAACATAAGATACATTGCTAAGAATTCGTGGATAACCGTCAGCATAACCAAAAGCAATTATAGCAATTTTTTTTTTTGTTTAGACTGAAATGTTTGATTATATCCAAAGCTTTGTTCTGAATTATTAATAAATTTTATCTGTAGAACCTTTGCATATAGTTCGATGACATTTTTAAATGGTATGGTTTCAATTGTTCCAAAAACACAACCACCAGTTCGAACTAAATCATACTCAATTTTATTTAAATTAATTATAGCATGAGAGTTGGCAATACTGTGAGTTGCATCAGGAAAATTTTCAATAATTGTTTTAAATTTCAGATTCTGCTTGTTATTAAATTTATTATATTTCTCATCAGCTGATGCAAGATGAGACATTACACAAAATACTTGTATTTCAAATTTTTTACAATACTCAATTACAGGAATTGTTTCGTGTTCAGCGATTCCTAATCGGTTAATTCCAGTATCAAAATGAAGTGTAATTTTAGGCCTAGGAATAAGTTTTTTTGAAATTTGATTAAACTTTTTTAATTCATCTAAAGAATTAATTGTAGGAATTATTTTTTTATGAAAGATTTTTCTTATTTCATCTTTTTCCAGATCAATTAAGCCATTTAGTAGGATGATGTTTGATTTGTTACATTCATTCCTAACTCTTAGACATTCTTCTAAGTTTGTCAAAAAAAAATCTCTACACCCAATTTTTACAAGTTTTTTTGTTACTTCAATTAATCCCAGGCCATATGCATCGGATTTAAGAACGCACCCAATTCTTGAATTTTTTAAACTATTTTTTATGTGATAGTAGTTATCACTTAAAAAACTTAAATTGATTTTTAACAAACCATTTTCATTAATTATAGTGTTTTTCATTATTGAATCTAGTCAATTGATGATTCAGCTAAATCAGAAAACTTAGTATTAGAAGCGTTGAAATGTAGTTTTACTCTTGAAATTGGACCGTGTCTATTTTTTGCAACAATTACTTCTGCTATATTATGAATTTTCTCCATTTTATCGGTCCATGCTATATGTTTTTCAGTACCCTCAGGTGGTTCTGTCCTTGCTAGGTAATATTCCTCTCTATACAAGAATACAACTAAATCTGCATCTTGCTCAATCGAACCAGATTCCCTTAAATCTGCAAGTTGTGGTCGTTTTTCTTCTCTATCTTCAACTTTTCTTGATAATTGCGAAAGTGCAATAACAGGTATGTTAAATTCTTTAGCAATCGCTTTTAACCCTCTTGTAATTTCAGATATCTCTTTTACACGATTGTCATTTGAATTTCTACTCTCGCTATTTATGAGTTGTAGATAGTCTATTATAATTAAATCAAGTCCATCTTTTCTTTTTAGTCTTCTAGATCTTGACCTAATTGCTGATAATGTAAGTGCAGGAGAGTCATCAATAAAAAGAGAGAGATTCTTAATTTTTTCACTATTTTTTAGTAAGCTTTCAAAATCCATTTTTGAAATATTACCGGTTCGAATTTTTTCTGAGGGTATTTTTGACATTTCAGATAAAAGCCTTGTTGCTAGTTGTTCAGAAGACATTTCTAGTGAAAAAAATAAAACATTATTTTTCTTGTTAAGGTTTAATTTATCCATACAAATATTTGATGCAATATTTGTGGCAAAGGCCGTTTTACCCATTGATGGTCTTCCTGCGATTATTATTAAGTCAGATTTATGAAGACCACCAATTTTTTTGTCTAAATCAGAAAGAGCTGTTTTAAGAACCGCAACATCAGAACTCTTTTTGAAAGCTTTTTCAGCGTAGTTCAAAGTATCTGATAGAACATCATTAAAAATTTTTGGTCCTTTTTGTTTTTCTCCATCATTAGTTAAATTAAAAAGGTCTAATTCGACTTTTTCTATAATTGAATTAGAATTCTCATCTTGAAATTCTGAGTAAGACTTATTTACGAGATCGGTGCCTACATCAATCAACTCTCTTCTTAAATAAAGATCATAAATAAGCTCACCATACTGCTTTGCATTAATAATACTGACAGAATTTTCAGCAATTTCAAGAAGATACCTCATACCCCCACTTGCTAAAAAGTCATCATTATTTTCTAAGAAAACTTTAATTGTATTAAGGTCAGCAACTTGGTTGTTAGTTATGAGTCTTTTGAGAGTATCAAAAATAATAGAATTTATCTTACTTGAAAAGTGCTTTGATTCTAAAAAATCTTCTATTTTTTCAAGTGCTAAATTATTTGAAATAATGGCACCTAGTAATGATTGTTCTGCGCCAACGTTGAGTGGTATGTCTCTTGTAATATTTTTATTAGATTTAGTAAGAACATTTTTTAATTTTGTATTTTGATCACTAACCATTAAAACATAGTATCAAAAAACTTTTAATAAGCATTAATTTTCTGTCTGTGAATTAGGTGGAAAACGTGTAAAACTTTTAAAAGTTTGTTAAAAGAAGCTTTAATAAGTAAAAAAAATAAAAAAATATAAAAACCGATGAGAATTTTTTATTTAATTCTTTTTTAAAATAAAGAAGTAGAGAAAAACCAACTACGCAAAGAAAAAGAAATATAACTTCAAAAAATAAGACCTCTTTTGGAAAAGTAAATGCTTCAAATAAAGAAACAAAGCCAAGAATTAATAAAAGATTATAAATATTAGAACCAATAATATTTCCAATTATTAATTCAGACATTTTCTTTTGCGCTGCTCTAACTGATGTTATGATTTCTGGTAATGAAGTGCCAAGGGCAACTAAGGTTAAAGCAAGAAAAGAATCAGAAATTCCAAAGAAACTAGAAATTTTAATTACAGAGTCAACCGTAAATTCCGCTCCAAAAAAAGTTAATATTATTGAAAAAATTATAGCGGGTAATCCAATAATTAATGGATTTTTAAAAATCATTTTTGCTAAAAAATCATTTGTTTCAAGTTCATTTTCGCTATTTGATAATGATTTATTAAATGATTTGTAGATATAAAAAGTAAAAAGAATAAGAAAAAATAATCCTATTTTATAATCAAAAACTAAAAACCAAACTATAAGAAGGAAAACAGTATGTATGAATAAATGAAAAAGATTATCAAACCTTGTTATTTTACTTAATTCTATTTTTGATATTAAAAGTGCTGACCCTAAAACTAAAAGAATATTTGATATATTTGAGCCAAGAACATTTCCAACGGAAATTTCAGGTGACTTTTTAATTATAGCATCTATTGAGACTAGAAGCTCGGGGAGTGATGTTCCAAAACCAATTACAATTAGGCCAATGAAAAAGTCAGAGACGCCATATTTTTTCCCTATTGCTACGGCACTTGATATCAGGATGTCTGCACCTTTAACGACAAGAAAGAGTCCCACTAATAATATAAGGAAGTTTATTATTAACATGAGATAGAGTTTACGGTTCTAAAACTTTTGAAAGAATAAAAAATTAATCTTTTTCTTTCTTTTTTATTAATTTTTCCTTTTCCGATTTATTTTGTTCTTTTTGATCTAATTCACCGTTTTCTTTGATTTTATTTTTTGGAGAATCTTTCTTATTTGTTTTTAAATCTAGTTTTTTTGATTCTTTTTTTTGAGTATCACTTTTTATTTTATCACTAACATCAGGTGATCTACTTTCTTGATCGTCATTTTCTGATGAATTAGTTGATTCATTTTTTTCGATTGAAGTTTTTACTGATTTCAAGTTTTCAATTTTCTTTTCAGGCTTTTCGAACTCGTCTTTTTGATTTTTTGCATTTTCCTCAGAAGTTGCAATATTAATTTTTAAATTGCAGCCAACCTCTGGGTGAAGTCTTATGTTAATCTCATAAATACCAATTTTCTTTATGGCATCATGAAAATTGACATTTGATGGCTTTATGTTTATTTTTTTTTCAGTAAAGTAGCTAGAAACGTCTTTAGGCGAAACAGAGCCGTATAACTGACCGTTGTCGCTTGCATTCCTAATAAAAACTACCTCTAATTTAGAGATCTTTTGTACTATAAGTTTAGCATCCTCTATGGTCTTTTTATTTTTTTCAACTAAGTCTTTTTTTATTTTTGAGAAGTATTCTTTGTTTTCATCATTAGCACGTAATGCCTTTTTTTGAGGGATAAGGTAATTTCTTGCGTAACCGTCCTTTACAGTAACAAGATCACCGATACCTCCCAACTTATTTAAGCTTTCTAATAATATAACTTCCATTTAATTTATTCCGAAACTTTCGTTATTATTCTTTTTAGACTTAAGTAATACCCACTTAAGAATATTATTAAGAATAGAACATAACCTAAAAAAATAAAAAGTAAAAAGATAATTAAAATTTTTAAGAGGGTATTTATATTCAAAGAATTTAAAAACTTATATGAATAAATCAAACCTTGATAAAAAATTAAAAAACTTAAAACTATTACAGTGCTAAAAAAATAAAATTTTAATTCATTAGTTAACAAAATTGATAATAAAATTAGAATATTAAAAATTAGGAAAATTTTTGGTGACAGAAAAAACTTTCTAAATTCAATTGAATAATTTATTGTAAAATTTATTTTTTTCAAAATAATATTTGTTAAGAAAAAGTTAATTATAAGAAATGTCATTAAGACAAAAGAGTTTAAAGATGGTATTATTTTTATCAAAAAATCAATCCCTTCCTCACTAATTATATTTTCTTGTAGATTGGAATTTCGAATAATATTTGAAAAAAACTGGGATATAAAGTTTCTTAGTTCTTGATGATCTATTTGATAATAATAGAAGAAGTTAAAAATTAGTAGAAGTGATAAAACAAAAAAGTTAAAAAAAATTATTACTTTTTCACTGCTTATTATGTTTTTTTTATACGAATCTAAGAGTCTAAAAAGGAAGAAAACTAGTGTGGAGGTGGTGAAGTAATTGAGGAAAAACCTTAGAGAAAACTTTAAATTAAAAAAATAAAAATCATTAATATAAAAAAAAAAAAATATAATGTTAGTTATAATAATTGAGGAAAAAAACTTTTTACTAGAAACAATTTGACCAGCAAAAATCAACGGAATAGAACATAAAATTGGAAATAAGTTTGGTGATAGTCTTAAAAGAAGTGTTTCAGATGATAAAATTAAGATTACTGAATAAAAGAGAACAATAAAGTTTTTATTCCTTTTTAAAAACATCAATTAGAGACGTATGGTAGTAATGCTAGAAATCTTGCTCGTTTAATGGCTATAGTAAGTTCCTTCTGTTTTTTTGTTGACACTTGGGTGACTCTACTCGGAAGAATTTTACCTTTTTCTGTAGTGTATTTTTTTAAAACATTTATGTTTTTATAATCAACAACAGGAGCATCTTTTCCAGACAATGGGCATGATCTTTTGCTTAATAACTTGGATGAAGTGTTATCAAATGCCTTATTTTTCATAATCATTTATCCTCTGCTCTGCTTTCATCTAATTGGGATGGATTCTTATCTACAGAATTAATTTTCATATTGAAGAACCTAAGAAAATCATCATCTTGTTTTACCAATTTGTTAAAATCATTTAGAACCTTTGTATCGCAATCACTATTTATAAGATAATAATATCCTTTTGAGTTCTTCTTAATTTTATAAGCTAGGGATCGAAGTCCCCAAGATTCAGTTTTTAGTATCTTTCCACCAGATTTACTTATTTTTTCTGTGAGTGAGCTAAATTTTGTTTCGGCTGATTTGGGTGACATTTGACCACTAAATATAAAAACGCTTTCATATAACATAAACAATCCTTAAGGTTAAACTTGAAAATTCAAGTTTAGCTAATATTATTAGCAAGGTTAACTTATCAAGCTTATAACATTAATAAAATTGTTTGAAAAGTAACCAAATTTTTTTTTTTAATAAGTTGTTATGAAAAAAATAGCCTTTATTTTTCCTGGTCAAGGTTCTCAAGTTGTTGGAATGGGCTTGGAACTTTATAAAAACCACTTAAAAGCTAAAGAAGTTTTTGATGCCGTTGATGAAGCACTTAATCAAAATCTTTCAAAAATAATTTTTTATGGTGATGAGGAACAGTTGAAGTTAACATCCAATACTCAGCCAGCTTTAATGGCAGTAAGTATAGCAATGGTTAAAGTTCTGGAAAACGAGTTAGGAAAAAAATTAACTGAATTTACTGAAATTGTTTTAGGTCATTCACTTGGAGAATATACAAGCCTTTGCAGCATAGATTCATTAGATATAAGTTCTGCATCTAAATTATTAAGAATCAGAGGAGATGCAATGCAAAATTCTGTAAAAAATATTGAAACTAGAATGGTAGCTGTTATTGGACTTGAACTTGAAATAATTGAAGATTTATTAAGAAAATTTAATGAAGAAAAAGAATTTTTATGTGAAATAGCTAATGATAATTGTCCAGGCCAGGTCATATTATCTGGATTTAAGAAAAGTATTGGTGAATTTTCTGAAATATTAAAATCCTCTGGTGCAAGATCAATTATCGATTTGCAAGTAAGTGCTCCTTTTCATTGCTCCTTAATGAAGCCAGCTGCTGATGCTATGTTTGAAGCTTTTAAAAATGTAAGTATTAAAAGGCCAATTATTAAATTTATAAATAATGTTTCTGCAGAATTTGTTGATGAACCAAATGAAATAAAAAAAAAATTAATTGAACAAGTTTATAAAAGAGTAAGATGGAGAGAAAGTATAATAAAAGTATCAAAATCTGAAATTGATAAAATCATTGAAATAGGTTCAGGTAAAGTATTAACAGGGTTGAATAAAAGAATGAAAATCAATAAAGAATTTTTTAACTTGTCAACATTGAGTGATATTGAAAATTTCATAAAGCTAAATGGAGAAAACCTATGAAAAAAAATGTATTAGTAACTGGAGCAACTGGAGGAATTGGGGAGGCAGTATGTAAAAAATTAAAAGAAAACTATAATTTGATAGTGGTATCAAGAAATAAAGAAAAATTAATAAATTTTATGAGAGATAATAAATCAATTATTAAACGACTAATTTGTGACTTAAAAGATTCAAATCAAATTAAAAATATGATTGAAGAAATTATTTCGACAAATTTAAATATTGATATCTTAGTTAATAATGCAGGTGTTACAGATGATAGTTTGTTTATAAGAATGAATTATCAAAAATGGCAAAATGTGATTAAAACCAATCTAGATTCAAACTTTTTATTAAGTAGTTCCATTTCTAGGTTAATGATTAAAAAAAAATGGGGAAGAATAATAAATATTACCTCAATTGTCGGTCACACTGGTAATTTGGGTCAAGCCAATTACGTTGCCTCGAAATCTGGGATAACTGGCATGACAAAATCAATCGCTTTAGAATTAGCGAAATGGAATATTACTGTAAATTGCGTGTCTCCTGGTTTTATTAAAACCAATATGACAGAAAACCTTAACGAAGAACAAAAAAATGCTATAATAAGCAAAATTCCTTTGGGCATGATTGGATCACCTAATGATGTTGCAAACTGCGTGGAATTCTTAGCTTCAGATGAATCTAAATATATCACTGGAGA
>CEOC01169709.1_pt1 | contig 14787 bp, 21 predicted proteins | sample 356191 | NCBI WGS metagenome assembly CEOC01 (sample SAMEA2619952, study PRJEB7988) | marine metagenome | biome: marine biome (ENVO:00000447); feature: deep chlorophyll maximum layer (ENVO:xxxxxxxx); material: "saline water (ENVO:00002010), including plankton (ENVO:xxxxxxxx)" | depth 17 m
AGTCTTTTTAGTCTTATTAATAAGAATTTATAATAAAATTAAAATATTAATTTATTTTAAATGTCGAAACTAAACAACTCGCCCGATCTTGGAAAAATTCAAAATTATGTACATAATGATAAACATAAAAAATATCCAGATGTAAATTATATTTCGGATAAAAAAAGCATGGATCACGTTCTCTCAGATAAAAATAAAAATATTGGTATTACAAGGCCAATAATTTCAAAAGTAGAACATGGTTCAAAGGAAATAGACATGAATTTTGGAAAAAACGGATTACACGAAAGGTTTAAAAATAAACCCACTAACAGACATTATTTACTTCAGGGATCTGAAGAAATTGAAGTGGAGGAAGATTATTATATAACTGTTCCTCTTATCAGCAAGAAAATTGATAAACCCTTTGTCAAAAGTTCTCATTTTGAAGACTACGGGGTTTATTCAAGAAAAGAACACTCTCCGGTTTCCAGATCCAATATTAAACTTATTCACAAAGAATAAACGTATTTAAAATTAAAAAAATAATTATTATTAATAATATATATAATGTGGATGTCATCAAATGTAAGAACTTTACTAATTTCAAGAAACGAAAATAATGAACTTAGTATTAGAGACGTTGAAACATCTGAAATTCCAGATCTTAATGTAGACTTAAATTCCAGCTTAGACTTAAACTACAATACAGACTTAAACTACAATACAGAAACGATCGATGATATGTTTTTGCATCCTATGTTAATTTCTTTATCCAATTCTTTATTGTTAAGTGACATATTATCTATACCATTGGAAGAAGAGAAAAATAAATTAACAGAATATGAATTTAATAATCTTGATATATGTTCTGATCTCACTAATTGTGCTATATGCATGGAAAATAAAAAATCAAACATTAGACTAAAATGTGATCACATTTTTTGTAAAGGCTGTATTAAAAAATGGTTAACAGAACGTTCAAATACATGCCCAAATTGTAGAGTAGAAATTTAGAATTAAATATAGTAAATTATGCAATAATTTAAAATATTTAATTATATAAACAATGCAGTCATTGGTTATTGTAATAATATTTTTATCTTTCATTGGATTGTATATAAATATGGGCACAAAAACTGAACTATATCTACCAGAATTTAATAAAAAAAATGAAGAAATTTTATCACCGGAAAATGAAAACAGTTTAAGCGCAGATAACGTATCAGATAAATTAGCCGAAAAAGCAGACGAAATGAAAGAATTTGATGAAATGGGAAATAATATATCAGAAAACGATGGATTAACTAAAGGAAAAGAAATTTTAAATCTTAAAATAAATCCAGGGGGGTCAGCTCCAAATAATAGACCTGATTTATTAAGCAATTCAAGCAGTATTGAAGTAAACAATTATGGGCTTAAAAATAATACTTTATCATATAAAAATAATTTTCCATACAATTCTGATTACCTTAAAAAAGTTAATTCGAGAGACTATTCAAATATTAAACCTCTAACAGAGGGGAAAGGCTTGGCGTTTCGTAGTCAGATTACCTTACCAGAAAAAAAAACTACTCTCAAAGAAGGCTATGGTTTTTTTGAAAGAGCTGTTGCTATTATAAAAAATCACGTCGAAAATGAAAATAAAGATGTCCCGTATCTATCCAGAACCAGAGATGATACGTATGAAAGAGGTTCTAAAAAAATACATCGGGTAAATAATGGTAATCTAGAAGTCGATATTAAACCAGACGCTTTAGAAATTAATAATATGAGACAATATAACTTAAATTTAGATAAAGAAAAATATTATGATGAATCATTTAACTCAATAAACACTATGAAGAATAATTACAATTTTAAATAAAAATGTTTTTAAATAATAACATGGTTAGTAATTTTGAACATTTAGGAAATGTTAAAAGTACAAAAACTAGGGAATTATTAAATGCCAATTCAAATGATATGGATAAAAAACTTATAAAACTTAAATTGCAGGGACCTATTATAACAATACCAACTCTAGAATTTACCAAAAATAACACACTGTCTAAAAATTTTGTACATGATATAGACTTGGATTTTAAAACTAGATCTAGCCAACTACCCGACTCTTATTTTAAAGATTCTAGAACATTGATTTCTGTAAAAGAAGACAATAACCTCACTGGTATTTATGATCATTTTAATGTTCCTTCAGATTCATATAAAAAACAAGATGTCGAACCTATTATTAAAAAGAATAATCTTATAAATGTTAAAACTTCAGTGTGTCCATATGATAGCAGAGTAGATAGTGATAAAATTAAAGTAAAACAAAGGAATGTTTTAAAAAATATTCCTTTAGATTCTTGTAGAGAATCGGGAGGTAAAACACCTATTATTCAAATTAAACAGCATAAAGAAAAAATAATTCAAAAGTCGTAATATTACTTTAACAATGATATAATATCGTCTTTGTGAAGTATTAATGTTTGCTCGAAAATATTTCTCAATTTGATAAATGATCTTTTATGTTCAATAGAATAGTTTATAGTATCCAATGATACCCATTTAATATCATTAATCTCTAAAAATTTTGAATCAACATTAATATTTGATATAAATTTTTTAGTGTGGTAAAATCTATCTCTATAAGAAGTGGAAAAAGGTATTTTTACAATAAACATATAATACGGATAACCACTTGGAGTTTTCGATATTATACATTTCGCAGATTTATTTTTAATGGTGTTTTTTAATTGATCATAATCTTGTACGGCCCCAAGAGTTTCTTCCCATGCTTCTCTTGCTGCTGTAACTTCAGAATCATATTTGTCGCTTAATTCACATCTTCCTCCAAAATTAGACCATTTGTTATCAAAATCTTTTCCCAACAAAAAATAAGGAGTTTCGTCTAAAGTTTTAGAATAGAATAATACACCTGATGCATATATAATATTAGAAGTAATCATAATATTATTACATTTAATATTTTTTTATACGGATTTAAGAATTTTAATTATTTCTATTAAATGAATAAAATTCTTAATAATAATAGTATATCGGGACCAATTAATTTATTATTTTCTCGTTCGGAGAATTCTAAAAAAAATAAAACAAACAATTATAATATGAGTGGAAATATACCAAAAATTAAAGTTGAAACAGATAATAGCTCTAGGAATAACATCAAACTTAAAAATCCCGCAAATATAAAAGGAATAAATGTAATAAAAGATTCAGACTCCGACTCGGATTCTGTGTCTTCTGGTACAACTATTAAATCCCAGAGCATCGTTTCTACAAAACCAAAAAAATCTTTTAAAAACAATTTAAAATTTAAACCAGAAGACTATCAAAATTTTGTAAATAATTCTAAAACAAAAAAATCTAAAACAGATGAATCAGATGAAAGCGAATCTGATTCAGAAAGCGAAAACTCAGAATCTCTTTCTGAGTATTCTGAATATTCTGAATCTGGGTCTGAAAATACAGGGGGGCCTTCAAAAGATCCAAAGTTAGAAAAACAAGAAATACTTCTTAAATTAGTTGCCCTAGAAAAAAAGGGAGTTGTATTAACTAAAAAATATTCAATGTCGTCAAAGTTATCAGATCTTAGATTTGAATTAGAATTGCATAAAAACAACGCAGAATTAGATATAAGTATTAAATTTCAGCAAAAAATGCTTATAGCAGCGATCACTGGAATAGAATTTGCAAATAAACGTTTTGACCCAATAGGTGCAAAACTCGATGGATGGTCGGAGTCTGTTATGGAAAATTTAGACGATTATGAAACTATTTTTGCAAAATTACATGAAAAGTATAAAAATAGAGCAGATTTGCCACCCGAATTACAATTATTAATAACACTGGTTGGAAGTGCATTTATGTTTCACATTACTAAGACTCTTTTTAGTTCTGCCATGCCGACTAATGATTTTCAAAATTCAGAGATTATGAAGAATATAACGGCGGCTATGGCTCAATCCTCTCAGGATAAACCAGTTTCAGGAGTATCAACAAGGGATATATCTGGACCTTCGATGAATCTTTCTAGTATGCTTAAGGATGACGATTCTGTATCTAGCGGAACAGTTGATACTTCAAGAGAAGTAACTGTTAATCCAAGAGGAAAAAGAGCGATTAATTTATAAATAATTATATTTTATTTAAATTAGAATGTTGTATTACGGTAAAAAATCAAATTTCTTAAATCAGAATGATAACCAAAATGCTATATCCGATAAATATAACCTAGAAGCTTTACCAGAGAGAACAGTTGGGCCTTTAGAAAATGACAATTTACATAACACAGAACTTAATTCTACATTTAAAATTTTCAATGAAATTTTTAAGAACAGAAAAGAGCTATATTATGATATTTTAGAAGATAATTTTGAAAAACTTTCCGTAGACGACAAATTGAACCTTATTTATGAAATGTATACTAGAAAAACAAATTCTATTATAAATTACATACTTCTTGTTTTAATTCTTCTAATATTAATACTTATTAAATTACATTCGAATTAATGTAAATAATTTTACAATTTATATTTTTAATACTATATCTGGAGTTTTTATAAAAAAATTTTCTATACTCGTCTATTGTTAAATTTCCGCCATATTCTTTCAAACATAGAATGTTTTGCGCAGGATTAATTCTAAAATTAGGACCAAATAATCTTCTGTAAAATTGACCGACTATATAAAGTTTATTTTCAAAAACTTTATTATTCATACAGTAAGATTTTACACAATTTGGCGAACAAAAATTTCCAAATAATTTATATCTATCTAGTTTACTGCAGTGATCTATTGGTAAAAAAAACGGGGCATTTTCAAAAGAGTGGTGACAATTGTAACATCGAATAACAGTTTTTTTATTTATTTCTTGTTCTGTTTTATTGTTTGTGTACATTTTAAGTTTCAAAGAAGTTTCTTTTTTAATATCACAAGTGTCTTCTTCGTCGCTTGATAGAATTATATCACAGTCAGTGCTTGGTTTGTGATTATTAAAATATTCGTGTATGGTTTCAGAAATTGCCGCATTTTTATCATGTACTTCTATGCATAAGTTTCCAAAATTTAAAGCATTTGTACTATATTTTTCTTTATTTAATACAGCTGTTTCTTCAAAAACTAAATTATCAACTCCTTCTGTATTATAATTATTTTTAAAAGGCGTTGTTTCCCATTTTTTTTTCCTTCCTCTTTTTTTCTTTAGAGTCTCAGAATCATGATTTTGTAAGATTTCTTCTTTATTTTCTGTTATTATTTTCTTCCGTCCTCTTTTTTTTAAATTTTCTTCCATATGTAATAAATAAATTTAAAGAATCTTTATATAAATAATAAAATGTGGACTTTATATAGCTTTGTAACTGTTGGTTTTATTGGAGCATTTTTAAAAAAATTTTATAGAATATTTTTTCCATTGGAAATGAAATCATTTGACGACACTTATGTAAATGATAAGTATACGCTTCTTTGTTACAGAATATTGTTTGAAGATGGTACTAGTGTTAATAAAACAGAACTTAGTGAATCTGAAGTAGAAGAGATTGATAATTCAAATAAAATTAAACATATACTTATTGAATACATGTTTAACGGAAAATTCATGAAATATATAACATATGAAAAAAATATAACATTTCCTTTTTATGTTTTTAATGTAAGCGAAACTAGATTTCCGTATTATCCAGAATCAATTTTCTTAAATGAAATAGATATTACAGAATATTTAGTTCCTTTTTTGGGTCCTCTATGTAATTTTTATAATGACATGGGGCCTCCGATTAAACTCGAAGACGCTCTTATCGATCATCCAGATTTTAATAGTTTTAATTTTAAAGAAGGAAGACTAATTATGATTTCAAATAAAACGCCTCTCAATGGCAAAAAATGTTTTGTTAAAGAACTCCCCTGTACTCTTATTTGGAAACGTCACGCTGCCGTCGATCCGAGAGATGAAGATAAACTTAAAGATTATGAATACATCAATTAAAATACATTAATTTAATTAATCAATATAAAAAATAATTTAATTTTAAATTTAAATGACTAATAATATCTTATTTAAATTTAAAACAGTTCAGACAAACGCTATACGAATTTTATTTGAATCTCTTAAAAATATCTTGTCTGATGTAAATTTTAAAGCCGATTCTAATGGTCTTAAATTGACAACAATAGACGGTACCGAAACTGCTATAGTTAATTTATTCCTCGTAAATGAAAAATTCGAAGAATACATTTGCGCTAGGCCTATTAATATAGGAATAAATTTATTATCTGTTTTTAAGATTTTAAAAGGTATAAAACACTCAGATACTATAGCTTTTGAAATATATAACAACGACGAACATAATATGTTAATAGTTTCTGAACACACGGTTAAAAGATCAATTATTACATCTAAAATTAAACTCTTAGATATGGACGAAAAAATATACAATATACCTGATATAAAATTTGATTCTTATATAACTATGCCGTCATCTGATTTTCAATTATACATATCAGATCTTGCAAATATATCATCAGATATAGAGTTAACATATAATAATAAAAATTTAATATTACGATCAATAGGAGATTTTGCAGAACAAACGGTTAAAATCAGTGAAACAAATACAGAAATATCTGAAACAGATGAACAGGTCGGTATATATAATATAAAATATATACAGCTATTTACAAAATCTACAAATTTATGCGGAACAGTAGAAATTTATCTTAAAACGGGATACCCTCTTACAATTCTTTACAATGTGGCAAATCTAGGACAAATAAAATATTGCCTGGCTCCTAAAGGTTAAGTATAGAAATAAACTCACCGATACTATTACCCCAGACATTGCATCAGTTATAAAAGAATAAAAAAATCCGAGTGGTTTATAATAATATTTATTTAAGATTGGAAATAATCCAGAATATCTCATTGGTATTCCAACTAATCCGGAAATTAAAAATACTGTTATAATTTGATAAATTTTATTATTTATATTAAATTTATCAAGTGCATACATTATCAAAGGGTATGTTAAAGCGCCGACAAATGCAGCTATTAAAGCGGCCCCGAGTAAAGTATGATATTTAAAATACTGTTTTAATGTTTTAACCCATTTCATTTTTTCAATCCCAAATAATTTTATTCTGCCTTCAGACATAAATCTAAGAATTATATCCCAAAACCCAGTTATAAAAAATACAAGTATTAAACGTTCTTTATTATATATTTCTTTCATATATTATAAATATATGAATATAATAATTTTATTTTTGTTAACTTTATTGAGAAAAGATTTCATTAGCTATAAAAAAAGATTCAATCTAATAGAGAAAGTTCAAGTTCATCACGTAATTCCCTTGATGCACAGAGATCATAAAAATCTATTATATCACAATTATGATATAAACGCAGGATATAACTTAATATTTATGCCAACAGAATATGGTAAAAAATGTTTAAATACTAAAAGAAGAATACACGACGGGGGGCATTTAAAATATAATAAATATGTACTTGAACTTTTAGATAGAAATATGACCCCGTTCGAAATTAATAATTTATTAAAAAATAAAATAAAAAATAATGAAGAAATTCCTTGGTAAATTAAATAATTTATTTTTAAAAAAATATATTTTTAATTATAAATATACATGAATAATTCAATGCTATTATTGTCAGGGGCGGCATTATTAATACTTATTGTTGTTTTAGTATTGTTTATGAGAGGGGAATTAAAACACACTGTTATTCACAGCAATACAGAAGAAGCTAAAAAAAGTTTAGTAGAATCTATAGTCGGGGGAAGAAAAACTTTGTTTGACGACCTATTTAATCGTTTTAAACTTAAGACATCTCCCTCTGATTCTGGGACAGATTTGTATGCAATGGGAGGGGGATATAATTATGGAGACAACCTTGCACCCTATTCTCATTATGAAGAGCATTTAGGTACAAAAAGCAAAAAACTTACAGATTCGCAATATAAAAAAGATATTAAAAATATTGAGCCATCTGCTGCCGATGATCACCACGTCCCCGCGGGTAATTCTCTTACAGCCAGTAAAAAAACGCCAGCTAGAAAACCTTATCACAAAAATATGATTCACAAAAATCATCCCCCACTAAGCCATCAAAGAATGACTAATAGTCAACATACCGCCGCGCACGCCGTAATACAACATAAGGCTTTAAAGTGATTAATTTTACTAACAGTCTTTAAAAGCATACGAATCTAAAAAGTCTATGGGCGTACAATTTTCATTTTCAATTTCATTTTGTTTAGTTTTAAATACAACAGAAAACTTTTTAGTTTTATAAAATGATTGTCTTTTTCTATTCCAGTTATTGAATATAGATATACAATCATTTATGTCTATTACAAGAGCGGGGTTTGTATTTTTTTTTCGAAGTATTCTACCGACAGCCTGTTCTACATTTCCCTTCGGAGAAGCTAATATTACAGTGTCTAGTTCTGGATTATCGTAGCCCTCGGATGCCATTTGATATGTTGCTACAATTATTCTACTTTCATTAGATTTTTTAAGATTTTCCTGTTTCATACCCCCGTAGTATATACCAACAGAATAATGTTCTTTCAATTGTGTATACATAAAATCACAATGTGATTTACGATCTGTGAGTACAAGTATTTTTCTATCGCATATGTAACATTCTTTTATTAAATTTAAGATGTATTCTGTTCTAGAATCTATTTCTGTTATACTTGTAATACTGGCCGGAGAATTTACTTTACCGTTTGGAAGATATTTTATAGTTGTTTCAGGATGTTCATAATAATTGTGAATATGTATCTCGGGTTCTATTATAAGTAATTGAACATTAACAGATGGTTTAAATAAAAACCATTCAAGTACAAAATCAAGTTTATCGGCTCTTTTAAGTGTAGCGGATAGCCCTAAATTATAAAACGAACCTATCTTATAAAATGCATTTGAAAAAACTTTGCTACAATAATGATGTGTTTCGTCAAATATTGTAAATGAGAAACAATCAAATAAATTAGGATTATAATCTTTCATAGAAAGACTTTGAATCATTCCTATACATACATCTGGGTCAGTGTTAATTTTAGAGCCTTGGATTATACCTGGTTTTATACCTAGAAATTTAATTATTTGTTCAGACCATTGTTCAAGAAGAGATTCTTTGTTTACTATAACTAGTGTTTTAACTTTCAATAAACTAGCTATGTAAAGACTTGCAAAAGTTTTTCCCCATCCTGTATATAAACATGCTATACAAGATCCATTTTTGATTATAGACGAATGTATTTCGTTTATTACATTTTTTTGATACTCTCTTGGTTCTGCGGTTGTATTTATACTAGCATATGTGATTTCATTTAGTATTAATTCTCCTTCGGTATTATAATATCTTGGGATGTACATAAATTTATTAGTTAATTTATATACCGGATAACTTGTTGGAACCGGTGCTCCTGGTATAAAAGGAACAACTGTTAGCTTTTTTTTCAGTTCATTATTAATAGAAACTTTACGTCCTTTCATATTAATAATAAATTGTATTTTAGTTTTAAATAAATCATTTTAAATATTAATGTATTTTTTAACGTTATTGGATATTATGTATTTACCACCTCTTGGTCCAATGTGAACTACATACATTCTATTGTTATACTTGTATTTTTGTTTACCAAAATCTGTTCTTTTTCTTTTAGTAGTTTTTCCAGGAAAAGGTATTTTAACTTTATTAAAGTATTGTTTAATTTTATCTAATATTTCATTTTCCATAACAGAATAATTTGTATTATTTTTGATTATAAATTGAACATCTGCTGCCATTTGAAGAGCAATACTGTCACTGTATGTATTTTTTTCAAAAGGTTCTCTAGTTATATTAACAAAATCAACCCAATATACATTCCAATCCTTTATATGAGAAGTATTTTTAAAATAAACCATAAATATAATACCAAATATACCACAATAACCAGGATTTACAGAATCTTCACCTCTATTTAAAGCTCTTTGAGGAGAAACTGGGTCAAATAATTCATATGTAGTGTCTTCTAAACCTATATAAAACGGAATATTTAAAGTGTCAACATAAGGAGAATCCCGTGGCCCATTTACATAACCATTTGCGTCAAATATAGCAAATCCTTTTTCTAAAAACTTGTTCTTAACTAATATAACAGAATGTGGATTCGGATAAACTTTTAAGGGTAAGATATTATTTGGAGTATTAATACTAAGCATTTTGCCAAATTCTTTTTCTGTATATATTTTTCCTCTTGTTATATTTTTCTCAGAAGTTCCTGCTAAAAACTTTTCTAGTTCAGGATTTTTTCTGTTACATGATTTCCATATATCAATTCTTTTCATTTACTTTTATATATTATATTTATCTTTTATTTACTTTTTTTATTTTCTGGTTTCTTTTCTTTTTTCTTTTCTGGTTTCTTTTCTGGTTTCTTTTCTGGTTTCTTTTCAGGTTTCTTTTCTGGTTTCTTTTCAGGTTTCTTCTTTGGTCTCTTTACTTTTTCCCAAGCTTCTGCTAATGATATTCCCTTTTTCCAACGTAATTTCATAACTTTAGCAGTTAATTCAGGGTCGGGCGCCATTTATTAAAATTAAATTTATTTTAATTTTTGAATTATTACACAAATTTAAAGACATATTTTATTAATAATTAATGGTAAAATATCATACTTATACAGACCGTACGGTTCGCTATGCATCTCGTTGTGATAAAAAGTTTAAAAATGAAACAAAATTAGAAATTAAAAAGAAAAATGAAGAAATTTCAAATTTAAGACGTGCCAATGTAGACTCTCTGAACAAGATTAAAAGAGCTCTCTATTCTTACAATTCTATCTACAATAATTATTCGGAAATTTATACTGGGTATAATCAATTGCTTTTACAATTTGAAGAACTTAAAAAAGAAAATAATTTGTTTAAAGAACAAAACACTACCCTGACGAATACAAATAATGAAATTTATAAAAAGAATCAGGAATTAACCGAGTTTATCGATGAATTAGATAAAAAGTACCTAAACCTTCTTGATGATTATCGTGATATTAAAAATAATAATTAAAGTTTTAAAATAAATGAATTTAAAGAAAAAAAAAATAAATATATTGAGTAATAGTATGCAGATATTTGTTAAAACATTAACTGGTAAAACTATTACCCTTGAAGTTGAACCCTCGGATACAATTGAAAATATTAAATCAAAGGTACAAGATAAAGAAGGTATTCCTCCGGATCAGCAAAGATTAATTTTTGCTGGTAAACAACTAGAAGATGGTAGAAATCTTTCTGATTATAATATTCAAAAAGAATCTACACTTCATCTAGTATTAAGACTTAGAGGTGGTAAGTAAGTAAATAAATAAATTTAATTTTAATAATTATATGGAGGCGTAGCTCAGTTGGTTAGAGCATAGGTCTTATGAGCCTGAGGTCGCCGGTTCGAGCCCGGCCGTCTCCATATAATTATTGCAATTTTTTAATCGACTTAGAAATAAACTTTATTAAAATATTAGTACAAACAATGGATTGTTCTATCTGCTGCGAAAAATTCAATAAGTCTAACCACTTGCAGGTATTCTGCAAAGGGTGCGATACTGAAGATTCTGCATGCAGAACTTGTTGCCAGACTTTTATATTAAGCGGAACACAAGATCCAATGTGTATGTTTTGTAAAAGTCCATGGGACAGAGACTTTATCAATAAATTTCTAACTAAAAAATTTGTAGAAAAAGATCTTAAAGAGTTTTCTGAAAATCTTTTCGTAGAACGTCAGATTTCTCTTTTACCTGACACGCAGAATGAAGCAATGAAACAAAAAAAGATAAAAGAACTTTCGCATAAAGTGTGTGAAGCAAATTCTGAATTAAACCGTATTAAAAAAATGCTATACGATCAAAAAGAAATAATAAAAGCTTTTAATTTAGAAATATTTAGACTTCGTTCTGGCACATCAACCTCCGAAACTATAGATAATTTTACTATAAAATGCCCTTCCCCTGATTGTAATGGTTTTCTAGATTCAAAATATTTTTGTACTCTATGTGAAACAAGATTTTGTAAAATGTGTATGGAGGTTAAAACAGAAGGTCATACATGCGACGAAGATACAAAAGCTACTATACAAGCTATTAAAAAAGAATCAAAACCTTGTCCGGGTTGCGGAGAAATGATTTCAAAAATAGATGGATGTGATCAAATGTGGTGTATTAAATGTCATATTCAGTTTTCTTGGAAAACAGGTGCTCAAATTATTGGTTATAATCATAACCCAGAATATTTTCGCTGGATGAGAGAAACAGGGCAGACTATAAACCCAAATCCATATCAAGTACAAGGGGAGATTATGTGCGGAGTAACAATAAACGACTATACTATAACCAGAATAGTATCCAATGTTTTTCATAATGATCAAAATATAATAACTTATTTTCAATGTTTATATCGATTTTATAGACACGTGCAGTACAAACTTATGCACATTGAAAATACAGAAAACAATGAACAATTACTTATAAATTTAAGAGTTAAATATCTTCTAGCAGAAATTACTAAAGATCAGTGGAAGCGTACTTTACAGCAACTTGATAAGAAAACTAAGAAAAATATAGCATACAATAATATATGGAGATTAATTCAAACTGTAATGACGAGTTATATGGAGCAAATTATAACATGTTCAAATGAAAACTCAAATAAAACAGAATATCTAAAAATAATTAAAGAATCACAAAACTTTAAGACGTACGCAAATAGTTCTTTTTGCAATACATGTTCCATATTTGGTTCTACATCATGTCCGGGAATAGATGATAGTTGGAGAGAAGTATACAATTATAAGAAATACATAACCAAGTGTAAAAATATACCACCAATTGTAGAAATACACAACTGAATGTAGAATATTAATACTTTTGAAAAATAAAGCTAAAATTCAAAAAGCTACACGCCAATTCTTCATCAGACAACGTTAATCCATTATAGATATTATTCCATTCGTGGAAGCCAAGTATACTTATTGGATACATGTTAAATTCCTTACATTTTTCTATTAAAAACTCCTTAAAAAGATAGTATTCGGTGGATTTTCCCTGATATTCAAAATAAGTCTCTCGAGATGTTTTTTTAGAAATTAGAGAAAATTCATACATTTCATCTGAGATGTACTTCAAACTAATCGCGCTTTTATTTATTTCTGGATTATTTTTAAGATTTTTTTTTATAAGATCGCCGTCTGCCGCAGTACCTATAAATACTCCTTTACTTTTTAGTTTTTTGGATATCATATTAAGAACTATATTTATGTCTTTAACAAAGTAATTGAATGAAAATTGACATGATACTACATCATAGACACAATTGTTGTCTTTTCCATTCAATAAGTTTAAAATAAACGGATCTGTAGCTGACATGTGCCAAAAATAACACTTGGGCATATTGGTCTGCGATTTAACTGTATTAAATCTTTTAATAGCTCCGTCAAATTCATTTTTTTCATAAATAGATTTAGCATCACAGTCAAATCCGGTTACATATTTAAATTTTGCCCTTGACCATTTAAATATATCTCCGCCTCTTCCAACTGAAATGTCTAATAATTTTGTGCCATCTGTCATTCTTTTAGACTCAAAAATCAATTGTTGCTTTATCCAGTTATGAAATTTTCTTAGAGGTTCGTCTGTAAGAAAATTAAACTCGATATTATTAAGAATTCCTTTATCTATAAAATCAAATACAGAATATGCGTTCTTTTGGTAACTCTGCATGATATTCAAATATATACTATGCAGTATTACCTATATATTATATTTTTATGTAATTTATTTAGTAAATTTAATTAAAACATACATATCTCGTCTTCATTCATACACATGATAGCCATAGCCGCATAATTATGAAGATCCATAAGAGTGTCTTTAAGAGTTTCATTTGATACAGAGATTTCAATTCCCTTTTTAGAAATATTAGTGAATCTAGACATTTTATCAGAAATTCTTACCAAAACCCCGATTGTACCATGTTTGGCAAATGCATCTCCATAATCATTATTTTTTCTAATAAAAATTTCTCTACATTCATTTTGGATTTTTTCAAATTGTTGAACTCTATTCATCTAAACTTAAATTACAACAAAACTTTAAGTTTATAAAAATTGCTATTTTTAATTGTTATTAAAATTTAATTTAATTAGTAATTAAATGTTATGCGATTGTGGCTACACGGCATTCAGGTGCTTGAAATTTCAAGACAATAAAAGATTCAATGTTTATAAATGCGGACATATAGAGACGGAAAAGAATAAAAATAAATGTGATATGAATATAACTGAATACATCTCCGATATTTTATCTTCTGACCCTACTGATAATTTGGCCAATTCAAAAGAATATACATCTTTAACATCGGAAGAAGAATATAAAAAAAATTTAAATAAATTTATTTATTTATGCGAAATAACCAGCGACTTTCCCAGACACTATCGAAAAAATTACTTATCCAATATTAACTTTTTACTTAAAAAATTAAATTTTAGATTGTATTTTGAAGATCACGAAACATTAGATAATTTAAAAAAAAGGATAACACATAATTTTATTCCAAAAACAAAAACACCTTCTATATATCCAATAAAACTTATATATTATCCAGAATATTTATCTGTAGAAAGATCTAAAATTAAAAAACCTGATATTAAATTATCAGAATTTGCTCCTCTTTATACGATTAGAAAAGAAAGAAAATCAAGTAGAAGTGAAACTAATGATTCCGACTCCGGTAGTAATGAAGAAG
>CEOC01057860.1_pt1 | contig 14607 bp, 10 predicted proteins | sample 356191 | NCBI WGS metagenome assembly CEOC01 (sample SAMEA2619952, study PRJEB7988) | marine metagenome | biome: marine biome (ENVO:00000447); feature: deep chlorophyll maximum layer (ENVO:xxxxxxxx); material: "saline water (ENVO:00002010), including plankton (ENVO:xxxxxxxx)" | depth 17 m
AAAATAGAGCAATCCAATTTAGTTATATTACAATAAATCATGTCAGAAGAAAAAATTCAAATAACTGCTTACCTTAAGACTTACTGTGGTTGGAGTGAGGGGGTCAGAGCAATAATGAGAAAATACAACCTCGATTATGAGGAAAAAGATATTATTGCGAATCCAGCATTTCGTTGGGAAATGGAACAAAAAAGTGGTCAGCCACTTTCCCCATGCGTTGTGGTTAATGATGTTATGCTACCAGATGTTAGTGGCGATGAAGTTGAGGCCTACATGTTGGAAAATGAATTAGTAGCTGCAAGCGAAAAAGAGGCTGATGCTCCTACTGATTCTGCATGTACCGACGAGCAGCATGCCGCCATGGACGAAGCTGCTGGGAAAATAAATTTTTTGGATTAATTTAAATTTTTATCCCAAGTATTATTAAAGTTTAATATCAAAGTTGTCACTCGGTCTGACTGATTTTACAAATCCAACCAAGAGTGAAACGACTTTTTCAACATCGTCTAAATCTACGGTTTCTACTACTGAGTGCATGTATCTAAGCGGTAAAGATACTAGAGCGCTAGGTATTCCTTTACCTGTATAAGAGATGTTGTCGGTATCTGTACCGCTATACCTTGAGCTTGATTCATGCTGAATAGGTATTTTGAGTTTTTTGGAAACCTCAAGAATTCTTTTTACTACGTTGGGGTGATTACAGGTTCCATGGGTAACTGATGGACCTCCCCCCATTTTTACTTCTCCATGAATTGCATGATCAATTCCAGGAGTGTCTGTTGCATGAGTAACGTCAAGACAGATCGCGACATCTGGCATTAACCTTCTTGTTATCATGGTAGCACCATGTCCTCCTATTTCCTCTTGAACTGAATTTACACAATGGACTGTTGAAGGGCATTTTGTTTTCATTTTTGAAAGTTCACTAAGGACTCTGGCAATAATGAACCCTCCGATTCGGTTGTCTAGTGCGCGGCTGACAATTTTGCCTTTGGTAAACTCTTCTGGTTCGTCTGCATAAACTGCCGGATGACCAACTCGAAGTCCTAGTTTTGCAACTTCTTTTGGATTTGACGCTCCAATGTCTACATACAAATCATAAATTTTCGGGGCTTTCTCATTTCCTAATGAATCTTTGCGAAGATGTATGGCGGTATTACCAATAATCCCTTTAACTGGGCCTTTATCTCCTAGAAGATTGATTCTTCTTCCGCGTCCGGTTGCCGCATCAGATCCACCCACTCTATCTAGTCTGAGGAAGCCGTCTTTACCGATATGCTTTACAATATATCCTATTTCATCGGCATGAGCTTCTAACATGACTATCGGAGATTTAGCTGATTTCCCTTTAATTGTTGCCCAAGCAGTTCCGTATGCGTCATTGTTAACAGTTTGGGCATATTTTTTCACATATTTAACCCATACTTTCTGACCTTCTGTTTCAAAACCAGTGGGGCTTGGTGCTGAAAGGAGGTTAAAGAGAAATTTTTTTTCGCTATTATTCATTGTCTATATTGGATGATATCTTTTATCAGATTTTAATTTAAGTTATTAAACTCTTAATTCTAATCCATTATTTTCTTTTGTGAATTAACCTAATTATAATATTGGACAATATAATAATACTTTAATGGAAATCCTCAGCCATTCTGAATGGAAACAAAAGGTTATTGATCACAATAAACGGGTTTTACCTTATGTAGAAGACTTTAGAGGTCGACGAGCCCGTAGGAAGTGTCATCCAGTGAATGATTTTCTGTTTACCTACTATAGTCATCGGCCTGGACAGCTTTTGAGATGGAGTCCTGGAATTGGTTTTGGTCTAGAGGTTAAAGGTGATGATTCTAGGATAGGTAGTCATTTTAAATTGGAGAATAAAATTTGCTCTCTCGATTTTAATTTAATGACAGATAGACAAAAAAAAGAACTGGTATGGATACATAATTTGATGAAGTTGACTTCGACTAGGTCGGGGATCTTTAAATGTTTTGGTTTGCATGAATGGGCTATGGTTTACCGAGCCTCGTTATCAGATATCAGACATGAAAAATACCCTCTTAGGATGACTTTAGATCAAGTAAATAGTTTCTTAAATAGTCAAAAGTTATGCTGTAGTCATTATGATGCTTTTCGTTTCTTTACTACCGAGGCAAGATCAATGAATAATTTGGAGCTGGGTATTGATGATCGAATGAAATATGAACAGCCTGCATGTCTTCATACTAATATGGATCTTTATAAATGGTCCTATAAGCTGAGCCCATGGATGGCTTCTGAGGTAGTAGTAGATGCTTTTTTACTTGCTTTAGAGATACGGCAATTAGATATGAGAGCGAGCCCATATGACTTAAGATCTCTTGGTTATGAGCCTATTAAGATTGAAACCGCTAGTGGAAGAGAAGAGTATGAAAGCCTTCAAAGAGACTTCTCATTAAAGGCCAAACCTATACGACAGAGAATTCTTAATAGTACAGAGGAGATAATCAAATATCTTGAAATAAATATTTAGATTTGAAGATTTGGATTCACGTCACCATTAAGTGGACTAAATTCATTTCTAAGAAATCTTTCTGCAGCAGCTCGTGCGATCATAGCGGCATTGTCAGTACTGTACTTTTTCTTAACAAGAAATAATTCTATCCCATTATTCGAACTTCTTTTTTTAATTAAATCTCGGAGAGCTGTATTGCAAGCAACTCCGCCACTCAAAGCAATTCTTGGAACTTTGTGTTCTTTAGCCGCATTTATTAATTTGGTAGTTAGTATTTGAATAACTGCTGTCTGAAAAGATGCGCAAAGATCACTTAAGGTTTTTTGGTCAGGATGGCCAATTTCCTTTAATTTATATAAGACTGATGTTTTTATTCCACTGAAGCTGAAGTTGTAGTCACCGCTCTTCAACATACTTCTAGGAAAATTATATCGATCAGGGTCACCGTTAAGAGCCAATTTTTCAACTTCTGGCCCCCCCGGATAGGCTAGGCCAAGCATTTTTCCAACTTTGTCAAAAGCTTCTCCAGCGGCATCATCAACTGACCTGCCTATAATTTCATAGTCATCAAATTTATTAACTTTAATCAAAAGTGTGTGGCCGCCACTGACAATCATTGATATGTGAGGTTGAATTTGAGTCTCAAGAAAAGGTGAGCACAGGTGACCTTCCATATGATTAATAGCAATGAATGGTTTTTGATTTGAAAGTGCAAACGATTTGGCCGCAGTATTGCCGATTAATAATGAGCTTGATAGGCCGGGTCCTGCAGTGGCGGCAAAAGCATCAATCTCACCAAATGAAATGCCTGCCTTATTTAACGCATTCTCAACAGTTGGCTTTAACAGAACCAAATGATTTCGGGACGCGAGTTCAGGGACAACACCACCATATGGTTCATGCTCTTTGGCTTGAGAGGATACAATATTTGATAAGAGTTTGGATGGTGGTGATAGAACTGCGGCGGCTGTTTCATCACAAGAACTTTCTAGAGCAAGGATCATTAAAAGTGATAGATGATTTTTTCCACTTAGCGAGTACTAATCTTAAGACGTGCAAATTGTTTGCCAGCAGAATTGATTGAAATAGGATGAGATTTCCATGATATTTCATTCTTGTCGGATGAATTCAGAGAATCAGATAAAAATATTCCTTCATCCCAATCATTTAGATTTGTTGAAAACTCCATTGTTATCAAAACGTCATCAGCGCCTAGGTTTCGAGATATAGAGCAGATTAAAGATGTGGTATCATTATTGAGGTCTTTAATGAATTCATATCTGATTGGTAGTTTTCTATTCGCATTAATAGCATAATCTAATAATTCACCACCTTCGTACGAATATGCATCTGAGGTCCCTGGATTCCCGTTATCAGTTGTGCTAGGCCTCCAACTTGACGCCATATCAGGATCGGATGCTTTCTCTGGTGATATTCTTACAAGGCTAGGTCCTTCACCATCTGGAGATTCGAACCATGGGGCTTTGTCATTATATCGAAAGCTCTCAATGGTTTTTCCATCTGCATCAATTAACGTTATTCTTTCCCCTCCATTATCTAATTGTCCCTCATAGTCAGAGGGTGTTAGAACTAATCTCTGCAAAGGCTCTAATCGTTCGTCATCTTTAAATGTGTAGCGAATACCATTAGTAAATTGAACGCCGGACAACTCAATTCTTTGATCAGATATATTCATCAACTCTATAAATTCATTTTCTTCAGAGTTGCCTCTTGGGTTATAGAGTAATTCAGAGATGACAAGATTGTCTGAATTCGCAGGTGAACCGACAATAAATTTTGCTTCATTTATCGGTGACCATGTCCCCTCCTTGAGGACTCTTGCTTTGACTGTGCCGCTTGACGATAGGCTAATAGGTGTTGAATATGTAATTGCGGAATTAGAGACCCCGATAGAGGATCTAGTCTCATAAGACAGCTTGGGAGAAATTAGAAAATCGCTTCCAGCTCTTGAAGTATTCATTCCCTGAATAGCAAGAATGTTTTTACCAATGAAAAGTTCAGGAATTATTTTAGAAATATCTATCGATTCGTATTCCATGGCGAGTTGATCTGGGTGGGATTTAGTGGCTCTTGAATTCCAAAGCAATGGATCGGGACTGTTTTTTCCAATAGCAAATTTACCATTTATGAATGCTGCAAATCCATCATCATATTTTATATGCAATTTGAGAGATGCGATTTGATTTAAAGTTTCTTTATCTGAAATTTCAAATGGAATGCGTATTAAACATGATGAGTTTTTACCTCTCATCTCAAGAATCGGAAAATTAATTGAATCATCAAAGTCACCAGCTATGCGTTCAAACCCGATTCCGTTTTGGCCTGATTGCCAGGATGAGTCCTCGAAATTTAGGCCGGTCCAATTCAGATCAAGTCCAGAGTCCTCTGATTGAATTAAGATCTTAGCAGAAGCTTTTTCAGAAATGAGTTCTATATCTTCAGAACTCATTGTAGGAATTCGAGGATCTGTTCCATCTAATGTGTAGAAAACAGTGCCATCAGTATTTGGATTTTTTATGCTCAGAGAATAATTGGAGGTAACTTGTCCACCGTGCTGAGAGAAGTCAGGGGATTCTATGTTTGGATACCATCCTCGAGAACGAAACTGATTTATGACAATTGGGTTTCGTTTGGGGAACCATTGATTATATTCTCTATTCAATGCTCCTTGCCAATCTTCTAAGTCTAGTGGAGGCTCTTTCCTGTAATCACCCCATCTTGCGCTTTCAGCCTTTAGTGCATTGCGAATTCCCTCAGATCTTTTTCTCCATAAGGCTGCTCCGTTGAGTGGTGTTAATGCTCCGTCATTAAATAAGTGAAGACGTACACGGTCTGCAAAAAGCAATCTATACTCTGGGTCTTTAACTAATAAACTGTGAATTGCGGTTGGAGCCTTAGCGTTATTTTTATTAGTTACATCGATTGCCACATTAGGAGATCCAACGTTGAATCCTGCTCTTTCTGAATCATGACAAAAAAACATAAACTTTCCTGGAGGGGATACCCTGCGCATTGCTCTGACATTATTCTGATCCCAATCCGAATTACCTGCCTGAAAATTTAGAATCAGATAGTCGATGAAGGAATGTAGATCTAAATACTCTTTTACACCCTCTAGATTGCCGTTAGAAGCTGCCTCCAAAACGGCTTGCCAGCTATCGTGAATTCCTTTTTGGACTTCCTCAGTTGTCCCATTGATTATTTCTATTTTGTTTCCGGCTACAATTCGAAATCCTTCCCATTCTTCTTTTTTTCCACCAAATCTTTCGGCGCTCCATTCTTCCTCAATTCTTTCGAATAGATGATGCATGCCCCAATAGAGTCCATTAAAGTAAACATGAACTTCTCTTTGGAGTGCCTCCGGATATCCCATTAATTGATGTGCGTCTCTGAACCATTGATCTCTAATGTACATGGCATTTTCGTAGACATTTTTGCTCGGATGAATCCATGAGTTACCATTGCCACCCCGAAGAATAAAAGAGTTGAAGCGGTCCGTCACCGCATCTTCACCAAACAAAGGGTATTTGAGTGTTCCATCACCATAATCATCTCGAAAAATCACTCTAAAATTGTGTTTTGGTCTTGAAACTAATCTTGATGCATTGCCATTCATTCTCATGCCCGCGTCTTCTTGGGTATTAGGAGAATCTTCAAAATTTATAAACTCCACAGATATTTCTCTCTCAGAGTTGATTCCTGAATCCCTAGGATTGACTTGAATGCCAAATTGAGAATCAAATAAGTTCTCTTTATTGGTAACAATCGAGATCGTTGGAATATCAAGTAGTGCCTCACTTAGCTCTTTTCTCGAATATAATTTGCCAACAACATTTGGGTCCATTTCGTAGTCTCCGCCGATAGCTTGACCGTTTCTACCGACCCAAGGTAATGGGTAACCTTCTGGAATTCTTGGTTGATTAAGAATATCACTTAGAAATAAGTAAGTCTGGGTATCAATATTGGAGGGTAACAAGCCTTCTTTAAATGCAGCCGCTCTTAATGGTGTTGTCTTGTTAATTGACACAACAGCTTGGACTTCATGGTTTAAATTATTTGGGGTAATTTTGATGCCGTTTTCAAGGTTAGGATTGCTCCCATCTGTTGTATAGATGATTGTAGCGCCTTTAGTCTTAGTCGTAATGGTAACGTTAAATGGATCATTATAAAAACCTCTGTCGATATCAAATCTCGTATCAGCCACTTTTCCAGTGTATCGCACTAAGCTGTTTTGTTTACCCGGTGTGGGTTCAGAGAAATAACCTTCTACTTTTTGAGTATCATTAAAACCGTAAGAAATGTTTTTATATTGATCTGGATAGTTTTGGCTAAACTCAGAAATTGGAGAGCCATCAAAGGTTAGCGCAAGGTATTCGCCATTAGCGGAGAGGGAAAAATTAGTATGTGATTCGGACTGATCATTAACTCTATTTTTTCCAGACGCAAAGAACACAATATAACCGTTGGGAGGAATGACTCTATTTGGTAGCTTCCATTTTTTGGGTTCGTCTTCATCATCAGTCAGAAAATATTCATCCAATGATAAGGGAGTATTTGACCTGTTCGATAATTCTATCCAATCAGATGGTTCGTTATCCTCATCCAATAGATTTCCATCATTATTCGCCATAAATTCAGATATAATTAGATCAGAATAAAGCTTTTCAATTTGAATCGAAAAGAACAGTGAACAGAATATTACTAAGGTTTTAATCATTGAGGCTACATGATTACTTTAAACTATTACTCTAGTTATTCGAGTAACTAAGTGCTTAAATTAATTTCATCTATAACTAAATATTTGAAATTCGCTCATTAAAAATGAGATTAATACTAATGAACTGTTTGTTATGTGCGTTATGGAGTAAAATAATTAATAATTAGCGTTTTATGAAGCTTTTAACCTTACTCACTTTATTTATTACTCTTTTATTGGATGACTCCTTAGTTGTATTTGGACAAGATGTTAAGAGAGATTATGTCAATCTTGCTAAACTTTCTGTTGAAGAAGAAAAAAAAGTCATAGCTTTGGCCTATAAGTGCGGGTTGCAAGAACCCGTAAATAAAATCTCAACACACAATATGTATCCTAGTCCATTTAAAGGAATTCGTGTTGAGGGAAAAGAAAAAAAAGATGGTCGCCAAGTGACAACTCAAATACTAAGCGTTAGTAATCGCGATTGGTTAGAGCCGAACGCAAAACCAAGGAAAGGTCAAATTAGTATGGGTAAGTTCTGGGCAGGTAAACCCTACGAACAGAAGAAAATTATTCTTAATGTCAAAGGTAAACAATACAGAGCAAGTTCAATCCAAGGGCTAAGTCCAGAGGAATGTGAAATGATTCTCAATGTATTTTTAGAACAGAAATACCAATTAGGACCGCAAGTTAAGGATAATGAAAAATTACTCGATCAAATAGATTGGACTAATCCAAGCGGCTTTTACAAAAGGGGGGATTCAATATCAGTCGGATTCCTGCACAAGGAAAAAGACTCCGGTTTTTTTGATCTCCAGATTACTAAGAAAGGAACTACGATTACGATTCAGCAAATCTTTCAGGCAATTCCTTAGTCTAGATCTTATTTCTTAATTTTTAAATTTGTTTTGAGCCAAGGTGTTGGAGGTATTGTATTAGGGTTATCCTTAGCCCACTGTGGTTTTGGGAACCATCTAATTGATGAAAACCTTGGGTAGGTTTCAAATATATCTCCGTTTCCATTTTCTCTCGGATCTTTTGTTTGAACTAAATAATTTGTGAGTTGATCGGCGAGTTCCTTATGTTTTTCTTTGTATTCGGGCTTTCCAATCAGATCATTAATACAACCAGGGTCCTCGATAATATCAAATAGCTGTTCATAGTTTCGTTTGCCAACTGCAAGATGAAAATATTTGGAAATCGTTGAATCGGATCTGCCCTCAATTAAATAATCCAAGGTTGGACATGCATCAATATCGTGGTAACCATTGTGTTTAGGTCCAAGTTCAGAATTTGGTCCTTTTTTATTTTTTTGCCCAGGACCGGCTGGCCATCTTTCGGGTTTGTAATTTCTGACTAAAAGGAATTGATTCGTTCTAATACAACGCTGTGGATATCCTAATGTATTATAACGAGAGGATGAATGCCGCTCCCTTCCTGCAAAAATTTTTTGTTGATGAATGGGTAGAATTGTTTTTTGATTTTTTGTTAATTGTTCAAGAAAACTATTTCCTGATATTGGATATTCCCCCTCATTTTTGATATCAAATGCATGATGAATGGTAGCTGTTAGATCAATGAACCCTACTAGCTTACTAACAGTTTGATTAGGTGGAATCTTTTTTTTCCAGCACATAGCTAAAGGCATGTGAATCCCATATTCAGTGCAATTAGCCTTGGCATACGGAAAAGCCATGCCGTTATCGCTGGTTACAATGATCATGGTATTATCCATCATTCCTTCCTGAGTTAGGATTTCTAAAAATTTTCCGCAATCTCTATCAAATCGTTCAACCTCAAAAGCATAATCTAAAAGATCATTACGAATTTCTTGTGAGTCTGGCAAGAAAGCTGGTACTTCAGCATCAGTAAGTTTTTTACCGGAATCTAAGCCGCTTCCCTTTTTGAAGACTCGATGAGGATCTGATGATCCGAACCAGAATGCAAAGGGCTTATCTTTAGGTTTGTCATTTATAAATGTTTTGAATGCTTGGGCATAGTTCCCTTTTTTTGATCCATAAATTGGGCCAGCTGGATTTTCAATGCGATCACTTATCTTCCAATTTCCTGGCCCCCATCCTTTGCCTGTATAACCGGTATGATAACCCTTATCTTTGAGTTGCCACATAAAAGTCGAGTATTTCGATGGAAATGAGGATGCGTGAGTTCCAGCCTCTTCGATCTGCCATATGTGTCTACCTGTTAGGAATGCCGCTCGGGATGGACTGCAACCTGGTGCCGCACAAAAAGCGTTTGTAAATAGGGCGCCCTCTTTTGCTACTTTATCAAAGTTTGGAGTAGAAATCATCTTTGATCCATAGGCAGATGCATGGGGAAAAGATTGATCATCACTCATCATTATTAAAAGATTTGGATGATCAGAGCTGGCTAAAATTTTTACTATTAGTAAAAATTTGACTATTATTAATAAAAAAACTTCTCTCATCTCATTGGTTTGCCGGTTAATTAGCTTATATAAACATATTTTGATATTATCAATAATATGTGAAAAATGTCATAATTGTATAAACTATTAATCACTTTAATTCCGTATTATTTTTGTGAAGCTTTTATTTCTGCTGACATTTGTATTAGTCCCTTTTTTTGCCGTTGCAAAAGAAGTGGATTTTAATCGTGATGTAAGACCCATTCTTTCTCAGAATTGTTACGTTTGTCATGGGCCTGACAAAGAGCATCGAAAAGCGAAATTGAGGTTAGACACTGAAGAAGGTTTTCAGAAAGTTTTTTCAAAAAAAACTCCCTCTGATAGTGAGATTATTCATAGAATAACATCGCATGATCCTGATGAGATAATGCCAACTCCCGAAAGCGGTAAATCTTTAAATGATGAGGAAGTAAAAATTTTAACTCAATGGGTTAAAGAGGGTGGTGAATATTCACAACCTTGGGCTTACACCAAACCTGTTTGGAATCCAGTTAAGAATAAAGGTGATCCATGGGTTCATAATTGGATTGATTCGATTCTTTTAGATCATTGGTCAGAGATTGGCATGAGCCCGTCTCCGGATTCAAATAAGGTGACACTCATTAGGCGATTGTCTTTTGATTTGACCGGACTTCCTCCCAAGCCGGCCATGATCAAAAAGTATCTATCAGCGACCAATCCTAAAGCTGTTTATTTAGATATTGTTCAAGAGCTTTTGGACTCTGATCATTATGGAGAAAGAATGTCAATGTATTGGCTTGATCTTGTCCGCTTTGCGGACACTGTCGGTTACCACGGAGACCAAGATCACAATATTAGTCCATACAGGGATTATATTATGGAGGCATTCAATCAAAATATGCCTTTTGATCAATTCACTCGAGAACAGTTAGCTGGAGATTTATTGGATAGTCCATCAATCGATCAAAAAGTGGCGACAGGCTATAACAGACTACTTCAAACTTCTCACGAAGGTGGAGTACAGCCTCGAGAATATTTAGCAATTTATGCCGCCGATCGAATTCGAAACGTTTCAGGTGTTTGGATGGGGGCGACAGTAGGCTGTGCTCAGTGTCATGATCACAAATATGATCCATACACCGCTCGAGATTTTTACTCAATGTCTGCTTTTTTTGCTGATATTGATGAAGAACAACATTTTAAAGTTGGGTCCAACGCTTTGCCGACTAAAAGGCCTCCCGAAATACCAGTATTAAGTTTCAGAGACCGTGAAGAATTGAAAAGACTTGAGTCTATCAAATCAAAAACGCAGGAAATTATTGATGAAATTAAATCAATCAAAGCGAGAGAAAGACTTACGATGGTGACTCAAAGTGTTAAGCCTCGTTTGACAAGAATTTTGCCAAGAGGTAATTGGCTTGATGATACTGGAGAAATCGTTGAGCCGGCAGTGCCTACTTTCTTAGGTGATTTAAAAGTAGAGGATAGAAGAGCTAATCGATTGGATTTTGCTAACTGGCTAGTAGACCCTGAGAATGGTGTTGGGGGATTAACCGCAAGAGTGTTTGTTAACAGGTTATGGTATTTAATGTTCGGGGAAGGTATTTCGACTAGTCTTGATGATTTTGGTGGACAGGGTTCGCCACCAACAATTCCTGCACTTCTTGATAATCTATCTGTAGAATTTTATAAAAATGGATGGGATATTAAAAAATTGATAAAGTTGATCGTTACGAGTCACGCATACAAGTTAAGTTCAAATTCGGATTCTAAAACCAAGTCAATAGACCCTCTAAATCATCATTTTTCGCATCAATCAATGCATAGGCTTCCTGCTGAGATGATTCGGGATAATATTCTAGAAACCAGTGGTTTGTTATTCAAAGAGTATGGTGGTCCTAGTGTTAAGCCTTTCCAGCCGAAAGGTTATTATAAACATTTAAACTTTCCGAAAAGAGAGTATCAAGCGCATACCGATAAGCGTAGATTAAAAAGATCTGTTTACATTCATTGGCAAAGACAATTTTTACACCCGATGCTTCAGGCAATGGATGCCCCAACAAGAGAAGAGTGTGTCGCTAAAAGATCAAAATCCAATAGCCCGGTTGCGGCAATGGTTTTATTAAATGATCCTAGCTTTTTTGAGGCCGCGGAAGAATTTGCTAAAACAATTATTCAAAGCGCCGACAGTAATGATGAGAGAATGAAATTTGCTTTTCAAAGGGCACTTTCCCGAGATCCAGATGAGCTTGAGAAAAATATTATTAATCAACTCATAGAAAATATTAGACAGGGATTAAACAATGATGATCAGTCGGATTTATCATGTTGGACTGCAGTGGCAAGAGCTATTTTTAATTTTTCAGAATTTAACACAAGAAACTAATGCATATACAAGGTCAACCCGATATACTCTCAGTACATCGTAGGAGTTTTCTTAAAAATTCAGGCCTTGGCCTTGGTGCTGCGGCGCTAAATTCCATGTTGCTTAGTGATTCTTCTGGATCTAGTGCAGGGGTATCAGGTCTCCCTGATCTACCCTTCAAAGCGAAGAGGGTAATTTTTTTATGTATGGCCGGCGGGCCATCACATTTGGAAACTTTTGATTACAAGCCAAAGCTCGATGAATTACATGGCAAGCCCATGCCTGAATCCTTTACTAAAGGGCAGCCGATCGCACAGTTGCGGGGTCAACAATTAAAGGTTCAGGGACACATGACTAAATTTAATAGGCATGGAAAAAGCGGTCAACTGATAAGCGATTATCTTCCTTGGACTGCTAAAATGGCTGATGATATTTGCATCATCAATTCAATGTTAACTGAGCAAATTAATCATGACCCAGCACATACTTTTATGAATACAGGTACCGCAATTTCCGGACGTCCTTCAATGGGATCTTGGATCAATTATGGCCTAGGAAGTGAGTCAGATAATTTGCCGGGATTTGTTGTGTTAACAAGCGTCGGAGGTCGTAATCCTCAACCTATAGCTTCAAGGCAATGGGCTTCGGGTTTTTTGCCTGGTAGATTTCAAGGAGTCGAATTTAGTTCTACCGGAGATCCTGTTAATTATTTAAATAACCCTGGAACGGTCACAAAGAAAAATCAGCGACATGTTGTTGATGCTATTAAGGCTCTTGATGATAGAAGAAATGCAATTTTAAATGAAGATGATATTGCCACTAGAATTTCAGCTTATGAGATGGCATTTAGAATGCAATCCTCTGTTCCAGAATTAATGGATTTCTCTAAAGAGCCTCGTCACATTCTAGACATGTATGGAGCCAAACAGGGCGATGGTACTTATGCTACTAACTGCTTACTTGCCAGACGTCTTGCAGAGCGAGGTTGCCGTTTTATTCATCTATATCATAGGGGATGGGACCATCATGGTGGTCTCGAAAAATATATGGATATATGCTGTGGATTAACGGATAAGCCAACCTGGGCTCTTCTGGCGGATCTCAAGCAGAGGGATATGCTAAAGGATACTCTCATCGTATGGGGTGGGGAATTTGGTAGAACTCCAATGTTTCAGGGTAAGGGTGGTGCAGGTAGGGATCATCATATGAAAGGTTTTTCAATGTGGCTTGCTGGTGGTGGTATCAAGGGTGGCACTACATACGGAGCCACTGATGAGTTGGGCTATAACTCGGTTGACAATATTGTTCACATTCGTGATTTACATGCCACCATGCTCCATCTGATGGGTATTGATCATAAAAAATTCACCTATCAGTACCAAGGTCTTGATACTCGGTTGACTGGTGTGGAACAAGCTAAAGTCGTTAAAGAAATAATTCTTTAGCCAAAGATAAAGAATCTATGATTTTCTAGGAGTGTTCTTTTTCTCTTCTGGCTATTCCTTTTAATAATCTTCCAAGGATATCAGCGCCTGTGATAATTCTTTTATGACTTTCTGTCCAATAAATGACAACGTCTTGATCAATAATATCATCCTCTCTGTCATCGGCTTCTACTACAAATTCACTTAATACAGTATCGAGTGTTGCATTTGAGTCGCTGACAAGTACAGGGCGGTGACAAAAGTCATATATATCAGAAGAGCCTTCATTTACAGATAGATTGAATAAGTAATCGGAGGTTTTAAGAACTATTCTTGGTTCTCCCTCTTCGTCAGTGATAACTGCTCGACTCTTGTCGCTTTTACGCAGTTGATCTATGAAAACTTTTCCCTCTGTAGTGTCCGATTTAGGGATGTCAGGGAGATCCATGTTCGCAGGAAAAGAATAGATTGTTGTAGGGTCAATGGTAGCTCCTTCTTGAGAGATTAGACGGTCATCAAGATCAAGAAAGTTCAAGGCGCCCCGGCCTTCAGTTTCGCCAATTTCAGAATCTTTTTCTTTAATATGTCTTTCAAGGATGACTTCAATATCTTTTTCCCTCATGAAATTTACACCTTCAGCTCCAACCAATCCTTCGAGAATTAGCGCGCTTGGTTTGGCAACTGGCCAAAGCATGATTTGGTAAAATCGAATTATAGGCGCAAGTTTAGCCCCTATTCGAATAGCGTTTCGTGAAAAATATGCCTGTGGGAGAAGTTCACCTAAAAATGTTATTCCTACTGTTGAGGCACAGAATGCGATAAGCCCGCTACCAGGGAGAACGCTATCCATGAGCATAGCAAGAACAACATTCACTCCGACATTTCCCCATAATATTGTGGAGAGAAGAAAGTTAGCATCTTTTCTCAGGGCTAGAATCCTTGCGGCAGACTGATTGCCATTTTCAACTTCGGTCTCAAGTCTTAGTCGGCCTATGGAGAAAAAAGCCAAGTTTAAACCAGAAAACATTGCTGACTGACTCAGACAGAATGCTATTGCTATAATCGTTAGGGGGTGATCCATTTGAATCTGCTTTTACGCATATTTTGATGCGATGCAGTAAATTAATGCTTACTATATTGCAAAAAATCAAATTCAATCAATTATAATTCGCATTGAATGATAATATTAATTCTTTAAAAAAA
>CEOC01100379.1_pt1 | contig 14592 bp, 12 predicted proteins | sample 356191 | NCBI WGS metagenome assembly CEOC01 (sample SAMEA2619952, study PRJEB7988) | marine metagenome | biome: marine biome (ENVO:00000447); feature: deep chlorophyll maximum layer (ENVO:xxxxxxxx); material: "saline water (ENVO:00002010), including plankton (ENVO:xxxxxxxx)" | depth 17 m
TGGTATAAGAGACAAATTTAAAGAGATACAAGACAGTATAATAATTACTAATACCATTTTTAATAATGGAATATTTTCCGTAAAACGGATTAAAAAAAAAGGAGCTAATACAGTCTTAACTTTAGAAAATGATATTCAAATTTCTGAGGATTCAATCGGTTTTGTAACCTACTATAAGAAAATAGATAAAAATTGTAGTCTTGATAACTGGATAAATTTAACAAAGGAAAATAAAGACTATTTACATGTTTTTTATACTGGTTCTTCTCTTTCTGTTCCAACATTTGGATGTGGCCCTTCTCCATACTTCTTAAATGTTTCCAAAATATTAACTAATGGTGAATATGCTTCTGCTCAGCTAACCGCTCATGAATTGGGGCATTGTCTAGGGCTAAGACATACCAATAATCCTCAATTTTCAGATTTACCAAGCAGTGATAAGTTTGGCTGGATTCCATGTAATAAAAGCACGGTAAGTAATAATATAATGGGATATAATTTATGTAGGAACTATTTATCTCCATATCAAATAGCATATATTCACTATCGCTATGCAAACAATAATGAAATTTATAAAACTCTACATAATTCATTATCTAATCAATTAGTTAGCTTGGTTAAAGAGAATACAATTTGGGGGAAAAATGTCCTAGCTAGTGGGACTATTATTATTAAAAAAAATCAATCGTTAACCATTAAAAAAGAATTGATTATTCCAAATAATGGAGTAATAATTATGGAAAAAAATAGTGCACTAATAGTGGATAATGGAAAAATTTACTGTCCTGGGAAAAACTGGCAAGGAATTATTAAAAAAAATAGTAGCTGTATGAAATTATTTTCTAGAAAAAAATCATCTGAAATTATTTTAAAAAATAATGGAGTTATTGTTTATTGATCAATTTCAAACTTAGGTTTTTCTTTAACCTCCTCTTCCACTCCAAGTTTCTTTAAAAATTTATTCATCTTAGAAGAATCTTTTTTCTTCGATTTTTTCTTCGGTTTTTTTGTTTTTTCAACTTCTACGTTGGTATCTACTTCTTCCTCCCATTGTACTTCAAAAATTTCTGGTTCTTTTTTCTCTTCTGGAACCAATTCGCCTTTAATGATACTTTTGATGATTTCTTTCTCTGTCTTAATTTTTTCTTTTCTATCGTTTTTAATTTCCTCCTTATCAAAACTATATTCTAAGTCACTCGATGGACCTGAAATTTTTAAAAATAATTGTTTGCCTACAGTCTTGTTTTCTTGGACAATTTGTGAAGTTGATTTATTTTTTTTAACAAGATCAGACCAATTAAAATTCAAATGATAATCGACTATGGTATTTACATTATATGAACCATAGAAGGTAAAATTCAGAAGGTTATTTTTTAATTTAGTTTTGGAAAAATTAACTATTTCATCCGATAAACTTATATCAGTACTAAAGTTTTCAAAATAGACTTCATCAATTTTATTATTATAGTAGTCAATATCAATGATGTTTCTTGTAATAATGCTTTTTTGAAAATATTTTAATATTTCATCAAGTAAAGGATAGTCTAAAAGAGTAATATTTTTCCAAATATTTTTAGACTTAATTGTTGAAGACTCAAAATCAAAATTATTTAAAGAATCTAAAAGAATATTTGCGCTAAACTCACTTGTTATTTCACCATTAATATTTTCACTTTTAAGAAGATCTTGGTCAAAATCTTTAAAAGCCATCATCATTTTTTGAATATTTAAATTGTCAATTTTACTATCAATAACCCATTTTTGAGATTTACTATTTAAGTTGGGATTGAGCAGCCTTAATTGTATATCCCCATCAAATCCTTTCATTCTTAAAGTCTCTATTTTGAGAATATTATTAATGGTAATTTTTTTTGCTGTAACATTTCTAAACTTCAAATTATCATATAATAAATTATCTGCTTTTATGTTTCCAAAGAAATTATATTCATAACTACTATCGCTTGAGCTGTCAGAAGAAAAATTCTCTAATAATTGGTCTAAACGTAAATTATCAAACTCAGCATCAAAGTACAAATCAATTTTTTTAGATTTTGATAATAAAAATTTGTCCCAGTTTTTCCACTTCAATTTTAAGGAAAAAGTATCTAGATTATAAGCAGATTTTTCAAATTTTAAATTGATATTCTCATTAGGAAAACCTAATTCTAAATCATTAATATCTAAATGGATGTCTTTTGATGGATAATCAATCGTTAAACGCTTAGAATTTACTTTCCCTGACAACTTCTCAAAAGTTAAATTACCTTCTTCAGTAATTAATTTTGAAAATACTTCGAAATGACTTTCACCTTGAAAAGTTAAATCTTGCAAATTCAAAAAAACAGGAACTTTACTCATATCTACATCCCCCACTAAATTCAAAGTATATTTAGGACTAGAAAAGTTCGACACAACCACAGATCCACCAATTTTTTTACCTTCAAATAGAGCAGAGAATTGATTGATTATTAATTCTTGTTGGCGGTTATTAAATTGGCCGTTTAAATTAATTCCATCTAACTCTAGATTATTAGCAATATCTTTTATAATAGCATTTTTAGCGTTAAATAATACAGAAAAATCAAGAGATTTGGAGGTGTTTAATTCACCAGCAAGACTTCCATCAAAATTTAAAATTCCTTTAGAAGAATAATTTTCTAAAAAGCGAGAATAATCGACAGGTAATACGCTAAATATTTCTGAAATTTGAATTTGATTTCCTTTTAAAGTCAAATCAATAATATCTTTATTAGAGCTTTGATAATTTCCTTCAACTAAGAAATTCATTTCCCCAAGCTTGAGTTTCCCATTTTTAATGGTTAAAGAAAATGGATCATTATTAACATGTAATTTCATTTCTAATTCTGATGACTTGGATTTTATATAATTAATACTTTCCAACTTGAAATGATTAATATTCATAGAAGCTATAATATTTAAATCATAATCTTGATCAGAAAATGCTCCTTTAAATTTGGATTTTTTAATAGAGAAATCATAATCTTGTTTCAGCACTTTATTTTGATAATTTATTAAGAAATTTTCAATGACAACTTGGTCCAATAAGAACTCAAACTTTGATTTTTTTTCATCTTCATTTTTTTTCAAAATCATGTAATTTTCAAGACCTTTATTGTTAATTAAAATTTTAGAGAACCCTTTACTTAAAATAAGCTTTCTAACAATATATTTTTTATTTAACAAATCATAAGTGTCAAAATTTAAATAAGCTTTATTGGCAAAAATCAATGTGTCATTTGTGAATAAAGGATCTTTAATCATAAGATTAGAAAACTCGAGAGAAATAGAGGGAAAATGGGTAAAAGCACTCAACTCAATTTTATCGACAGCTATTGGTTGAACTAATTGCTTATTAAGTTGTTCTAAAGCTAATTTATTTATTTCTTGTTCGTAAAGTCTTGATATAGAAAATAAAAAGCCAACAATCAACAAAGTAATAATGAAGAGAATTAAAAATATTTTTTTAATCCCTCTAAGAATCATTTTGAACTACTGATTTAATTTCTAATACTTGATTAATACCATCGAGAGATTTTTTTATTTCGGTAATATCTAATTGATATTTAGATTTTAAATTTTTTGGAATAGGATCTTTACTTGGAACATTTAACTTTAATGGGTTCTGAGGTCTTCCATTAATATAAACCCTGTAGTCTAAATGCGGGCCTGTACTTAATCCCGTACTTCCTACTTCGCCAATTTTTTGACCTTGCTCAACATATTTTCCAACTTTAATTCCTTTTTCAAATTTAAGTAGATGTAAATATTTGGTTTCTATATTGCCAAAAGCATGTTTTATCTTTATCATGTTTCCAGCACCTCCGGATCTAGCTGCAAAGATAATTTTACCATCCCCTGTAGATACTACATCTGTTCCAGATGGAGCAGCATAATCTACTCCATAGTGTGGTCTATAAATTTTTTTAATTGGGTGAAGCCTACTATGAGAAAATTTTGATGATATTCTAACGTATTCTAATGGTGCAGAAAGTAGTGCTCTTTGCATACTTTCTCCATCTTCATCATAATAACTTTCTACTTTTTTGGATTGAGAAAGATATCGAAAAGCATAAAAATCTTTTCCCTTATGATTGAATAAAATGGCTTTTATATTTCCAACTCCAATGAATTTATTATCTACATATTTAGCTTCATAAATGATTTTGTAATTGTCATTTTTTTGAATGTCAAAAAAGTCTATCGTCCAAGAATAAAGATTAGCTACTTTTGAGACTAAAGCTGGTGTTAGGTTGTTTTCAATAAAACTTTGCCAAAGACTTGAATTTATTATGCCTGATTTTTTATGAATCCTTATTTCTATTGGTTTATTGATGATTTCGACATTTAAGGAGTCTAAAAAACTCATAACTACGTTTTCTGTTAATGAATACTGATAAATTAATTTTGAAAGATTAGAGCTATCTTTGGTTCTTAGAATATAATATTTATCTCCTGGATATATTCTTCTTATGTCATATACACTCTTAAATTCTTCTCCAATTTTGTGAATTTTCTCATAAGAAATATTTAAATCTTGTAAGATCTCACTAAAACTTTCACCTTTTTTAACTTTGCTACTATCAATTTGAAAATTCTCTAAACTAAATCCCTGAATTTTTTTATATGATTTAGATTCTTGTTTTTCAACCTGCTTTTCTTCAATATCATTATTGTGTATGATAGGGCTGTTACAATGGGAAAATAATATTACTATACAGCAATTAAAGAAATATTTTCGTACTCTTTTATTAAGAATTATCATATTAAATACAATAATAACTGAAGAGTGTTTTTATAAGTGAAAAATGATTACAAATTATAAACAACTTAATGTGTTTTATAAATCAATAAAAATTACATGAATGAATTAAATTTATATGTTCTTTTTCTCTGTTATTTTTAAAAAAGACAATTCCTAATGAGAATAGGTCTAAACTGAGCTTTACATTTGGAGATTTACTGATTTCATCCCAAGCTGATTTCATCCCACTAGACCAGTAGATGTCATCAAAAACAAAAATAATTTCATCATGCAAATTTTCTAAAGCCCACTTAAAATATTTTAAAGTAGCTTCTTTAGAGTGGTTCCCATCAAAAAATATTAAATCGAATTTATTTGTTAATACCTGAGGAAGTATTTGGTCAAAAGAACTATTGATAATTTCAATATTTTTTAGTCCTAATTTTTTAAAATTTATTTGAGCAAGTTTACAAATATTAGGATCACCTTCAATAGTAGTAATAGAAGCTTTTTTATTAGCATTAGATAAATAGGCAGTAGTAATTCCTAATGAAGTTCCTATCTCTAAAATTTTAGTGCATTGAAAATAATTAACCAATTTAAAAAGTAATTGTGCTTTTTTTGGGGATGATTGTACTTTTTTTGTCAATTTTTTTAAGGTGATAGTTTTTGATTTTATACCTTTTGAACCCTGTCCAAGGTCTTTTAAGGTCAATAAAGTTGAATCTTTTAAAAGTATCTGCCTATAGTATTCAATTCCTAAAAAAGCATAATACTTTATTGTATTGTCAAGGACATTTTCAATAAATTCATGAACCATTGGAGAATGAACATTAAATTTAGAGACGCCTTTTAAACAAAAGTCTATATAAAACCTAATTTTTTGAAACATATACAAACTTAAGGGTTTAGTTGATGTAGATAAAAATTATTTTAAAGGCAATATCTATTAGATTTGCATTTATGAATAGTGAACCCGAAGAAAAAGATCTTTCTTTTTTAGGACATTTAGAAGAGCTGAGATGGAGGCTGGTTAGGTCAAGCGTCTTAATATTGATTGCTGCTGTTGCATTATTTTACTTCACTGACCCTATAGTGCAGCATTTTTATATTAATATGTCGTCGACTTCATTTCCCACCTACAAATTTTTCTGTCTATTATCTCAAAAGTTGAACATAAGTGATGCCTTATGTGCCAATGAAATTCCTATTCAAATACAATCTATTGAAATGACTAAACAATTTTCTACCAATATGTATTTTGCTTTAATCGGAGGTTTAATAATATCTTTTCCATTTACTTTTTATCAAATTTGGTCATTTGTAAAACCTGGGCTTAAACAAGCAGAGCTTAAAGCAACAAGGTGGATTGTTTTAAATGCAAGTATTCTTTTTTTTGTAGGAATTTTATTCGGATACTTTCTTATAAGTCCTCTTTGTGTTCAATTTTTTGGAGGTTATAAACTGACTGATCAAATACAAAATAATTTTACTATAAGTTCCTATATGTCAATGATAACCACTTCAACTTTTTTATCTGGCTTGTTTTTTGAACTCCCTATTGTCATGTATATATTAGCAAAAATTGGAATTTTAGGAGCAGATATTCTAAAAAAGTACAGAAAACACTCACTGGTAGCAATACTGATTTTATCTGCATTGATAACCCCTCCTGACGTAGTAAGTCAACTTATGGTCTCTTTTCCAATATATGCTTTATACGAATTTGGTATTATTATCGTTAAAAGAGTTGAGAGGAAAAGATTAAGAGAACTAAGATCAGATGAAAATTTGAAAAAAAATTAATGGAAATAAAGACCTTAAATATTAGTAAGTCTTATAAAGGAATTGAAGTAGTAAAAGGGGTTTCAGTAATTCTTAAAAAAGGGGAGATTGTTGGACTTTTAGGCCCGAATGGCGCTGGAAAAACTACTACTTTTGATATGATTGTTGGACTTATTAGTCCTGATTCTGGAGATGTTTTCCATAATAATCAAAAAATAACTGCTCTCCCAATGTATAAACGTTCAAAAATGGGAATTGGGTATTTACCTCAAGAAGTTTCTGTTTTTAGAAAACTTTCCGTAGAAGATAATATTAAAGCCATTTTAGAGATGTCTAAGTTTTCCAAAGAAGAACAAAAGAATAAACTTGAAGATTTAATTAATGAATTTGGATTAAATCATGTAAGAAAAAATTTAGGAAGAAATCTTTCTGGAGGAGAAAAAAGAAGGACTGAAATTGCAAGATGTCTTGCTAATAACCCAGATTTTATTTTACTAGACGAACCTTTTGCTGGGGTAGATCCCATAGCAGTTGAGGATATTCAAAGAATAGTGCTCAAACTGAAAAAAAAGAATATTGGTATTTTAATAACTGATCATAATGTCCAAGAAACACTTTCAATTGTAGATAGAGCATATTTACTTTTTGAAGGAAAAATTCTTAAAGATGGAACTGCTGAAGAGCTTTCGTTAGATGATCAGGTTAGAAAAGTTTATCTAGGGCAAAATTTTGAATTGAAAAAGAAAACGATAGATTTTTAAAGTGGGATTAATCCTAAATATTGAAACTTCTACCAAAACCTGTTCTGTAAACTTATCTGAAAAAGGGAAAGTTATTGAAAACAGAGAAATTTCAAGTGAAAAATATGTACATGGGGAGAAACTTCACCTACTTATTCAAGAAATTTTTAAATCTTCTAAAATCAGTATCCAAAAATTAAATGCTGTTGCTGTAAGTTCTGGACCAGGTTCCTTTACAGGTCTTAGAATAGGGGTTTCAGCTGCAAAAGGATTGTCATTTGCTCTTAATATTCCCTTAATAAGTATAGATGCTATTGAGATAATGATTCAACATTATAATATGATTTCAACAAATGAAAAAGCGATTTTTTTCCCTATGATAGATGCTAGAAGAAATGAAGTTTATACTGCTGGTTATAATATTCATAAAACTAAAATTGATGAAATACATTGTCCCGTAATTGATGAACTTTTCATAACTAAAAACATGAAATACAGTGAAATTGTTTTTTTAGGAGAGGGAGCGACAAAATTTAAAGGAAAACTCAAAAGCAAATTAGTCAGGATTGATGATGTACCACTAAACTCTTCATTGGGGATGGTTAATTTAACCTATCAAAAATATTTGAAAGAAAAATTTGAAAATATCTCTTACTTTAACCCTTTTTATTTCAAAGATTTTCAGTCTACTTAAAAAAAATAAAGAAAATTTTAACGTTGAATAAAAAATCTTTAGATATTAGCTGCGAATTTATAATTGAGTTAAATTTTGTATTATAAAGAATCCACTAAAGAAACTCCAATAGTCTCTTTAAACTCAGAAAAGGGTGTCCTTTTAATCGATGGCAACTGTGAATCTGAAACACCTGATGAATTTTTTACTGAAATAACAGACTGGATAAATAACTACTCAAAGAAACCGCAAGAAACCACAACCCTAACTATAAATTTAGGAGGAATAAATATTTCCTCTTCAAAATATTTACTCAATATTATTTATCAGCTTGAAGCTCTTCATAAAGAAAATTATAAAGTGAGAATAAGATGGGTATATAAAAATGGAGAAGACGGAAATTATGAACTTGGCAAAGATTATGATGAAATGGTCTCTTTCCCATTTGAGTTTATTGAAACAGTAGAAAACTTTGTTTCAAACATATAGATTCTTAATTTTAAATTAAATACAACTTTATGAAAAACTCAACCCACCAAACTCTGTATGTGATATTATTTTCCGCTATAGGATTTTTACTTTTTATGCAATTCTCCAATAGCGACACAAAAGTGGAGAACGCTGAAAATAAAGAAGTAATTCTAAGTAATTTAATTGTTAATAGAGATAGCGGAAATATTATAAATATTGCCTATGTAAATAGTGATACTGTTTCTAAATATTATGAGTATGCAAAAAAAATTCAAAAAGATCTAACCAACAAAAGATCCGAGGCGGAAACCCAAATAAAAAGTAAATATTTTGCTTATGAAAGTTTGGTTAAAGAATTTGAAAAAGCTTCTCCAATAATGGGAGATAGAGAAAAAATGGAAAAGGCGCAAAAAATAAGGCTTTTAGAACAAGAAATTATGCAAGTTGAACAGCAACTGTCTGCTCAAGTTTCCAAAGAAGAACTAAGATTGACAGAAGGTTATATATTGAAAACCAATGACTTTATGCAAGATATTGGTCAGCGTTTAGGATACGATTATGTAATGAGTTATAGAGTTGGAGGAGCTATGCTTTATGCAAATCCAAATCATGATATAACCAATGAAATCATTGAGCTTCTTAATCAAGAGTACGAAAGTGTAAAATAAGAAACGTTTTACTTTTTTTTTCGTATGGTATATTAAAGTTGTATATTTTAAAATACTATGAAATTTTTGGTTCTTATAGAAAAACACCAAAATGCTATTATCGGCGCACTAATCATTCATGTTCTAATATTTGTTTGGCTTAATATTCAAAACATTTCTTTTTACGTAATTCAGCCTAAAGAAAAAATTCTTGCAACACTTGACTTTACAGATTCTAAAAGCCCTTTAAAAACGCCAAAGCAGGTGGAAAAAGAATCTTTTGAAAAAGTTACAGAAACCAATGCTGCTTCGAACTATGACCAGAATAAGGAAATATCTGCATCTCAAAAAAAAGATCTCGCTGAAAAAATTATAAACGATGTTAAAAATTATGAGCAAAGTCAATTTAAAGATTTAAGTTCAGATAATCCCATTTTAAAAAGAAATAAAGAAGTAAGTTCTAATACTGTTATTGAACCCCCAATAGAATTTAAATCTTTAGCCAAAACATCTAATGCCACTGCCAAATATTTCTGCAAAGGAAGAAATATGATCTCCCAAAAAATACCCTCCTATTTATGTAATGCTACTGGATTAGTTAGGTTGAATATAAAAGTAAATTCTAAAGGATTGGTGACTGATTGTAAAGTTGATAACTCTTTAACTACTACTGAAAACGAGTGCTTAATTGAAAATGCACTGGACTACGCTAATAGATGGAGGTTTAATCAAGATTTTTCAAAAGCTCAAAAACAATCTGGGTGGATTGAATTTATATATATATCACATAATTAAAAAAATGAATCGATTTATTCTCTATTGCATATTAATTCATCTTCTAGCTGGCCATTCATTTCTAGCTCAAAATAGTGGACTGCTAAAAAATGAAAAAATTACTACCTATTGGAATGCAGAAAAAAACCAAGTAAGGAGTGAAGGGGTTTATCAAACAAATGGCTACTCTAAAATTGGGGCTAAAGCTGGTCAATGGAAGCATTACTACAAAAATGGAAATATTCAAGAATTACGTAACTATTATAAAGGGGAACTAAATGGAGAATTTAGATCTTACTACCTCAATGGAAATTTAAATATTAAAGCTTTCTATACTGTTGGAAAATTAGACTCTATTTTTGAAGCTTATTATGTTAATGGTAATTTAGCAGAAAAAGGAAGTTATGATATATATCCATCTATTTCATATAAAGACACCTTAATCCTTGATTATTGGATTGATAAAAATGAAAAAATAATTTCTAGAAAAATTGGTGATTGGAAATATTTTTATGAAGATTATAAAATGATGGAAAAAACCCATTTTATAGTAGGGGATTCTACTGAGTATATTGATGAATTTTATGATATTAATGGCGATACTTTGATTTCAGATGGCAAAGGATTGAGGAGAGATTTCTATCCTTCTAAAAAAATAAAATCTACTATAGAATATAAAAATGGAATTGAAAATGGATCCTATAAATTTTTTAAGCCTAATGGAGAAATAAGAAAATCTGGCAGTTATATTAATGGAGAGAAATCAGGGAAATGGGAAGAGTTATTCATAACAACAGATAGTATCTATCAAATAGTTGAATATAAAGATGGTAAAAAGACCGGAGGGTTTAAGGAATATTATCAAAATGGTAAAATCAGTATGAATGGACATTACAAAGATGATTTAAAAAATGGACTTTGGACTTATAATTTTCGTAACGGTTCCTTAGATATGGAAGGCCAATTTAAAGACGACCAACAAGATGGGTTTTGGACTTTTTATTATCCTAAGGGAATTGAATATTACAAAGGGTATTTTGTAAATGGCCAGAAAGATGGTAATTGGGAGTTTTTTTATAACAATTCAACCCTTTGGAAGAAAGGAGAATACAAGTTTGATTTAAAAAATGGATATTGGATTACAAAATTTGAAAATGGAGATACAGCAATGGCTGGGGAATACAAAATGGACAAAGAAAATGGACTTTGGAAATCGTGGTATGAAAATGGTCAATTAAAAGATATTGGATTTTTTAACGCTGGGAAGATGGATAAAAAATGGGAGGGTTATTACAAAAATGGTCAATTAAAATATTCTGGCGAATATGACAATGATTATAAAGTTAATTCATGGATATATTGGTCTGAAAAAGGTAAAATTATCGAAAGAAGGAGTTATAAAGTTATTGTAAATAAAAGTAAATTAATTCCTAATGAAAATAGATTGATTAAGAAATCTGTTGCAGATGGTAAATGGATTAAGTATAGTGAGTATGACGAAAGTTTAAAAAGTGAAGAAAATTATGTGGATGGAAAACTTAACGGTACTTCAATCTACTATTATCCTGGAGGCGTAATTTCCAATAGAGAAGTTAATTATAAAAATGGATTATTAGATGGTAGCTATAAAAATTTTAGCAGGAAGGGTAAAATCATTAGTGAAACCAATTATAAGAATAATAAGAAAGATGGAGATGTTAAACTTTACAGTAAAAGAGGGAAATTGATTGCTCACTTGATTTATAAAAACGGTTTAAAAATTAAAGACGTTCTTAAAAAGATTAGTTATGATTACAACTCCCCAAATCGACAAAAATAAGTCCCTTTTAAAAATACAATCATCATTTCAAATGCAATTGTTTTTTAAAAAATATATTTATTTATTAAGCATCTCTTTGTTGCCTCTTTCTTTTATGGGACAGCAAGGGACTCTAAAAGGTAAAGTGTTAGATAGAGAAGATGGAGAGTTTTTAGTTGGCGTAAATATTTATAACGATAATAATGTTGGGACTATTACAGATTTAAATGGTTATTATACTTTAAATCTTCCGGTTGGAAAACAAAAAATCACCTTTAAATATATAGGTTATCAAAAAATTATTAAAGAAGTATTTTTAAAAGAAAACCAGACTCTTAATCTAGATATTGAGCTGTCAGATGATATTAATCAGTTAGAAGAAATGGTTATTTCGGCAAATAAATATGAAGAGAAATTAGGCAATGTTCCAATATCAATTGCCATAATTAAACCTACTCTTATCGAAAATAAAGCTACTAGAGACGCTGAGGCTATTATAGAACAAGTGCCAGGAGTTCAAATCAATGAAAACCAAGCAAGTATCAGAGGAGGCAGTGGCTGGAGTTATGGGGCAGGGAGTAGAGTTCTTGTAATGGTGGATGGGATGCCCATGTTGGCTGGAGATGCTAACGATATTAAATGGGGGGCAATTCCATTAGAAAATATTTCACAGATAGAAATATTAAAAGGTGCTTCATCTGTTTTATATGGTTCTTCTGCGCTAAATGGTGTTATCAATATTAGAACACAATACCCAAAAGATAAGCCTATTACCAAAATAAATATTTCTAACGGATTCTATATGTCTGGATATAGTACAAGAAAAGGGACTTCTTTAATTGAGGGAGATTCCATTTTAGATCAAAGAAGCAATCAAACCTGGTGGGATCAACCAAGAGGATATGTTCAAGGAAATTTTACTCACCTAAATAAGATTAATGATCAGAATGAACTCATATTAGGCGGTTCATTTATGAAAGACCAAGGTTATCGATATGGATCAGATGATCAAAGGGCAAGACTTAATGGTGGATGGAAACATTTTTCAAAGAATATCAATGGTTTATCTTACGGACTGAATGTCAATACCAACTTTAATAAAAGCACAGTATTTTTTCTTTGGGCTGGAGCAGACAGTGTTCTTCACGCATTAGATTCTACAATGAGTGAAGCTTCTACAGAAAGAATAATGATAGACCCTTACATTTCATATATTGGAGAAAATGGTACAGAACATCATTTAAAAACTAGGTTTTTTAGGACTAATAATATCAACAATACCAATCAAGGTTCTTTATCAGATTACCTATTTGGAGAATATCAATTTCAAAAAAAGTTTAAAAATAATGCAGCAATAACTAGTGGTGTAATGAGTTCTTATACTAACGTAATTTCTGAGCTATATGGAGATCATAATTCTACGAATTTAGCTGCTTATATTCAAGGAGATAAAAAATGGAGCAAAATTACTCTATCTGCAGGAATGAGAATGGAGTATTTTAAAATAGATGATGTTCAATCTAAGGGCAAACTTTTCAAAAAAGATCTTAATATACCTTTTCAGCCTGTTTTTAGATTTGGAGGAACTTATAATCCTTGGGAATATACTTTTTTAAGGGCTTCCTATGGCCAAGGTTATAGATTCCCCTCTATTGCTGAAAAATATATATCTACTTTTGTAGGAGGCCTGAACGTTTTTCCAAATCAAAATATAAAGCCAGAATATGGTTGGAGTACTGAAATTGGTATTAAGCAAGGATTCCAAATAAATAACTTTAAAGGTTATTTTGATTTATCTGCTTTTGTTACACAGTATACAGATATGATGGAATTTATGTTTGGATTTTATAATTCTAATGGAGAGGATATTGAGATATCACAAATATTAGCTGAAATTCAAGGGGATTTAACAAAACTGCCAAATTATATTGGAGCTAGAAGCACTAATATTCAAAATGCCAATATACCTGGTTTTGAGTTTAGTATTATAGGACAAGGGAATTTTACTAAAAATTTATCATTTACAACTCTAGCAGGTTATACTTATATAAATCCAACTCCCATTAATGCTGATTCAATTTACCTATTAACCTTTAGTAATCCGAATTTAGAGACACCTGATGCTACAGTTCTTAAATATAGAAATAAACATATGGTTAAAATTGACTTTCAATTGGATTATAAAAAAATTGCTTTTGGTCTAAGTAATAGATATACGAGTGTAATGGAAAATGTTGATGAAGTTTTTATCACCCCTATATTAGGAAACGAGATACTTCCCGATTATGGAGATTATCGAAATTCTAGATTGAATGGTGATATTATTTTCGATGCTAGATGTTCCTTTAATGTCAATAGCAATTCTAAAGTGTCTCTACTTGTAAATAATTTATTAAATAGAGAGTATACTAATAGACCTGGAAATGTACTACCTCCAAGAACTATTCTTTGGCAATATTCTCTTAAATTTTAAGGAAATAATTTTTCAACTTCGTTGAATACCAGTTCGGATTCAAACCCTTTTTGATACAGAAATTTCATTAACTTTTGTTTAGACTGGAAATCTTCAGGAGCTTTCATTAATTGATACTTCTTGATGGCCTCCTCTGAAAGTACTTTATAATAAAGTTTGTCGCTTATAGATCCTATTGCCATTTCAATATAAAATTCTTCTATTCCTTTCTGTTTTAGATGATGAATAATTTTGTTCTTTCCCCATCTGTAAAAATTAAATCTGTCATGAACAAAAGCTTTTGAAAATCTTTCATGATTTATGAAGTTTTGTTTTTTTAATTCATTAATCAAATTATTTTTTTCAACAATTTTTAACTTAAATTTTGAACAAGCTTTGAGTGCTTCTCTTGATGAAATTTCTTTCTTAGAGCATTTATTAGATAAGAAAATATATGCTTTTTTATATTCTTCAGTTGGCATTAATTAAT
>CEOC01152812.1_pt1 | contig 14557 bp, 15 predicted proteins | sample 356191 | NCBI WGS metagenome assembly CEOC01 (sample SAMEA2619952, study PRJEB7988) | marine metagenome | biome: marine biome (ENVO:00000447); feature: deep chlorophyll maximum layer (ENVO:xxxxxxxx); material: "saline water (ENVO:00002010), including plankton (ENVO:xxxxxxxx)" | depth 17 m
ATAAGTACTGAAGCTAGTTTAAGGCCTCGCTTGTTCACATGCTCTAAAAGGGCATCGATATCCCAGGCAGGATCTATAAGGGCCACTTCTCTTGTGCTTTTGGAGCCTATAAGATAAACAAAGTTTTCCATAGGACCTACTAAAATTTGTTCTAAATATAAATCTTCATTATTCATCTTTATTCCTATCCAAAAGTTTGTTCTAAAGTTAGTTTATCAGCTTTGTACTTTTTACCTGCCAAATAATAGCAAGGAATAGAAATTACACTGATTATTGAAAAGATAACCAGCATAATTGTATAAGGTTCAGCATAACCAGATGACCTTAATATATCTGCACATAAACCTCCGCCCAAAGACCCTATAGTCAATCCTATCAAATTGAGAGTTAAAATATAAAACGATACAACTGTTGCTTTTATATTTTCAGGCACCAGTTCTTGAACCGTTGAAAACGTTGGGCCAAAAAAGCAACCTAATTGAAAATAGCCAATAACTATTCCAGTCCAAAAGACAAAGGTGCCAGGCTCAACAAACCTATAGAAGATACCTATCGGTAGTGTAATTAGCGCTAACCAAAATAGAAACATTGGCCTTCCTTGGTCAGTGTTTTCTTGCCACCAATCACTTAATATACCGCCAACAAGATTTCCCGTTAAACCTGCAAAAACTCCTATCCATCCCACAAGTTGAGCTATTTCAGATCTTTCATATCCTCTTTCTTGGACTAACCATAATTGTTCAAATCCAGAGGCACCTAAGACTATATGATAGAAAACTCCAGCCATTATCGTAAATCTAAGTGCAGAAGAAGTCTTGAGAGCCTTTATAAGAGTATTTACTATATTTATGGTTGTTTCTTTGGATAGATTGTTCGATTTTTCTTCTGATGAAACGCTTTTTCTTTTCCTGTCTTTAAAGAGCAAAGCACAAAGGCCTAAAAGTAATCCTATAAACCCAAGAAGGTAGAAACAATTTCTCCATCCAAGAGATTCTCCTAAATATCCAGCGATTAAAAGACTAACCCCAACTCCAATCGGGACTCCCATATAATAGAAACCAGCAGCAAATCCCATTCTCTTAGATGGAAATGAATCAGAAAGTAGAGACATAGATGTCGGTGTTAGGATTGATTCACCCACTCCAATAAACATTCTAGGCACTGCCATCGAGACAAAGCCTTTTGCAGCTCCCGTAAGTGCTGTAAATACACTCCACAATACGACCCCAAAAGCTATCAGTTTCGGTCTATTTACCATGTCAGCCAGAACACCCATGAAAAGGCCTGCTATAGAGTAGAAAACAATGAATGGTACTGTTGTCAAAAATCCATATTGCGTATCAGTAAGACCCAAATCTGGCACAATAAAGTTTGCAAAGCTCGCAATGAGTTGTCTATCAACGAAATTTAGTAGATTTAAAAGTGTTAAGAAAAATAATAGCCGATAAGCATTCACTAGAGCTCCTTTTTTTGGCCATCATAGCATACGGATTGTTCATTAATTTATTTGAATTAAAGTAAATTTTGGTGTTATAGTTAAGTAACACACTGGGAAGTAAAATGAAAAACAAAAGAAATTGGTCAAATTCAGAAATGAGGTCTCTAACAAGAGGAGAGGCTATGCATCACTTTTCTAAAGGTGAGCATTATTACGTGGATAAAGATTGGTATATATGGTTTTTGGGTAACGCTACTAGGTATGCTATTTTCCATACTTTCTTGTGGAAATACGGAAACGGAGAAATGGTTAGCTATACGGATCTAACTAGAACAGAAAAAATTGGCTCTCAAAGATTAAAAATAGATTCAATCAAAGCTACTATTAGAGAAGGTTTAACTCTTGGTTATATTGAAGCATTCAAATCTGAGAAAGACAGAAGAGTAACCATGTATTCTTTTGATCAATCTATTTTGCAAGAAGTAACAGACTACTGTTTTATGATGAGACGAAATAGAATGTGGGAATCAGCATCATTTATAAGCCAGTACTCAACAGATTCATTGAATAAAGAACTTGCTCGAGCCGGAATGAAATTTGACTGGTTAGAGTCTATTAATAAATTTGTTTCTTTGTTTGCAGAAACAGCAAAGAATGCATTTGGTCAGGACCAGTTACCTAATGTAATTCCAATTAAGAAGGGAAAGAAAAGAGGGTAGTTTAATAGTCGTATCTTTTAGCTCTTATTGCACTTGTGGAATAATTGCCTTCTTATATATTAGATTTACACGGATGTTGTTAGAGAGTGGACTTATACAGATTTCACCCATCCCTTCCCAGGATTGATCTTAGAGTCTAAGTTCACTTCTCTATCATTTAAGAATATTCATTAAACATAGCCGTTCTTCCACCATCAACTACTATATCCTGACAGGTAACGAAACTACCTGAATCACTGGCAAGATAAAGAGCAGCTTCCGCTATGTCTGAAGCCTCTCCTGAACGATTTAAAGGAACAGCATTAGCTAGGTTTCCTTGTAATTTTTTTAGCTTTCTCTCATTCTCTTCTTGAGATAAGTTATTTGATACTTTCGAACCTCCCCAGAAAATAGGCGTAGCTATGGCCCCTGGAGAGATAGCATTTACTCTTATATTGTCTTTTCCCAATTCAACTCCCGACATCTTTGTATAATGAGTAACTGCTGCTTTCAATGCTGAGTAGAGTGGGTCGCCTTGACGATATCTAATTCCTGCGATACTTGAATTATTGATTATGCAACCTCCGCCGTTCTTTCTCATAGGTTCGATAGCAAACCTAGTACCAAGTATCACGCTAGCAAGCAGTAAATGCACGCCATAGTCTATGTCTTTTTGAGTAACTTCTTCTAATCCTGCTCCTACAGGACCACCGGCATTATTAAAAAGTATATCGAGACTTCCAAATGAATTGATTGTGTGAGCAATTGACTCTTTTATATCTGACTCATTAGTTATATCGCTGACTATATAAGATGCATTTTCTCCTAGAGACTCTGCTAATGCCGATCCCTTTTCTTTAGATCTTCCGCTAATAACCACCTTAGCACCTTCTTTAACAAATAATCTTGCTGTCTCAGCACCAATTCCACTGGTACCGCCAGTTATAAGTGCAGTTTTACCTTCCAATCTATTCATTTATTTTTCCTCCCAAGACATTCGTATGTCTTATGAATTAACTGTACAGAACGTCCATCCGCAGCAAGATTATTTGCCATCTTATTCATAACATAAGATACGCCTAAATTATTTACAGGATCTCCGAAACCGCAAGAGCCTCCCCATCCTGAATGTCCAAATGAACTCTTCTCAGGCCCATAAATTATCTTGTGCATGTTCATGACAAAACCCGCACCCCATCTTGTAACAACATCTAAAACCAAGTCTCTTCCTGTGATTCTATCCTTTGTCATAGTTTCAATAGTCGAATTTTGGAGAATCTTGAGATTTTTATCTCCTGTAACTACCAAACTATATAGATTAGCTATTGCGTTAGCACAACCTTGACCATTGGCTGATGCTATTTCTGCTTGTCTCCAAGCTCTTGTGTTTTGGTGTTTCAATAAATTCGGCCCACGATCTGATAATTTTTTGGCTTCATTGTTTTCTTTATTTACTACTTCTTTATTTTCTGTTTTGGGGAAGGGCACCATTTCAGCGACTCTTTGCTCTTCAGACTCAGGTAATCCAATAAAGAAATCAATTTCATTTGGAGTTGCTATCTTTTCTTTAAAATACTGCCCTAAAGTTTTGCCAGTTGTCCTCAAGATTATTTCGGAAACTAACCATCCATAAGTTAAAGAATGATATCCAGACTTCGTACCGGGTTCCCAAATTGGCTTCATGGCAGCTAATTCCTCGGCCATTCTTTGCTGGTTGTAATAATCATCAATATTATCTGTTAATGATCCACATATTCCAGCTTGATGCGATAATAACATTGCTAAGGTGATTTCTTCTTTTCCGTTACATCCAAATTCAGGCCAATAGTGTGAAACTTTTTCTTCGTAGTCCAGAACACCACTTTCATAAGCATGAGCTATAGTTAAAGCAGCTATTCCTTTGGTAGTGGACCAAACGGTTGCTAAGCTATCCCTTTGCCAGAGAGTTTTCCTTTCGTTATCAATATATCCGCCCCAAATATCAACTAGTGGCTCGCCATCTCTATAAACAGCAAATGAAGAGCCTGTTTCTCTTCCTGAATCATGTAGCTCTTGAAAAAGGTTTTTAACCTCTAAAAAATCTTCATGACAATTACCTTGAATTTCCATAGTACTCCTTTAATAATATCAATAACTTAAATAATACTGTTGAAGTTATTAATTTATTTTAATTTTCTAAATCTCCCTTAAAACCCTGAATAATCATAAATGCAAATTTACTAAATTCAATATGATTATCTTTTATTTTTATTCCAGAAGAGAGTGAATTTTTGACAGGGAGATTATCTGGTTTACTCCAAATAATCTTTTCCTTGTTGAGATTGAAGATACACAATGTATTGTGGCTCTTATATTCCCTAAAAAATATAAGAAGATCATTTTCTTCACTAATAAAAGTTTGATTTCCTTTGCTTAAAGCAGCATCCATTCTTCTAAAAGCTATCATTTTTTTATAGAAGTTCAGCACAGAATTAGCATTTCTTTCCTGTAAATTTGCAGATTTTGCGAGTTGTTGTTCTTTAACTGGCAGCCAAGGATCCGCTTTTGAAAACCCTCCATGAATAGAATTATTCTCCCAAGTCATAGGTGTTCTACAGCCATCTCTTCCCTTGTCTTCAGGCCAAAACCTTATCCCGGGAGGATCTCTTAATTCGTCATACTCCATCTTCGTTTCCGTTTGCCCAAGTTCTTCTCCTTGATATAAGCAAATTGTTCCCTTGAAACTCAAAAGGAGGGCACAAGTTAACTTGGCAAATTCCTCTGATTCACTTTCATCCCATCTAGATACGTGCCGAACAACGTCATGATTAGAAAAACTCCAGCAAGGCCAACTCTCAGTATCATCATCAAAAAAACTTTCTATGGTCTTCCTAATGAATGCAGAAGAAAATTCTTTGCCTAGTAATTCAAAGCTATAAGACATGTGTAATCTGGAATCCTTGGTATATTGCTTCATGATATCAATCGCCCTATGCGAATCTCCAATTTCACCTATTAATGTCTTACCTGAGTAGCTATCCATTAATTTTCGTAATGATTGTAAAAATTTTAAATTCTCCTCTTGGTTGATGGAATGAATATGGTTTTGCATATAGTAGGAATTGACTGGCGGTTTTATAAATTCCTTAGGGCTTATGGGATTATCTCTTAAGGACTTATCGTGAAAATAATAGTTAACGGTATCCAATCTAAAGCCATCAACACCTTTATCTAACCAAAATTTCACTATATTGAGCAGATACTTTTGTACTTCAATATTATGAAAATTAAAATCTGGTTGGCTTTTCAAAAAATTATGCAAATAATACTGTCTCCTTTGTGGTTCCCATTCCCAGGCCGATCCTCCAAAAACAGATAGCCAATTATTAGGAGGTGATCCATCTTCTTTAGGATCTGCCCACACATACCAATCTGCAGTTAAAGATGTTTTACTTTGTGCGCTTTTGATAAAGGCTTCGTGTTGATTAGAGCTATGAGATAAAACTTGATCGATTATGATTTTAATCTCATTTCTATGCAGTGAATCAACGAGATGATCAAAATCTTGCATTGTTCCAAATAAAGGATCGATCGAAGTGTAATGACTTACGTCATATCCCATATCTTTCATGGGAGAAGTAAATATTGGCGATAACCAAACTGCATCAACACCGAGAGACTTTAAATAACTAACCTTGGAAATTATTCCCTTTATGTCACCAACTCCATTACCTGTAGTATCTTGAAAAGACCTAGGATAGATTTGGTAGATTACAGCTTCTTTCCACCAATCATTCATGAATTATTTTTAAGCCATTCGAGCAGTTTTTCTTCAAAAGGCTTTATTACTTTATAGTTTTTCATGGGTTCTTCGAGATTAATTATGGCTTTAAACAAGTCCTCTTTGAGATCGTTTCTATCAAGAATTGATGAGATGGGATCAACATGAACTCTTATTGTAAATACAACAGACCTATTTTTTTCCAGCCTTCTTATTGTTTGCCTTTCAGATCGAATAAATAAATCTTCTGGATTGGTATTTTCAATTTCTACAAGAGTTTTGCTATTAATTGGTTGGTATAACTCTGGGCTATCTACTATTCCCCAATTAAATCTCTCAAAAATACGATTATCGGGAAGATTTTTAAATATTTTTCCAACTCTTGTATCAAGCTTTTCTTGATAATTTGGAACCTCAGCATGAATTTCCGAAAGTGACTTTTTATATTTATCAGTCAAAGACCAGCGAGTTGGAGCACACACTGACGCTGCTTCTAAATAAAAGACGTCTTTAATAGGATGCATAATTACTAAATCTTCCTGAACAACAAGGGATGCAAGCTCTATTGGGTCTTTAAAGTCATCATAGAACAGAGTTTGATCATTTTTTTTTGAGGTTATACAGCTTTTTTGTACATCATAAATTTCTGAATGATACGTGCTGAGATACTCAAGCACTATATTCAATAATTCTCTCTGAGAACCTAGAGAGTTTTTATTGGACACAATGACTTCACTTCTTCTTTCTTCTATTAGAGTAAGTTTGTCTTGTATTTCCTGGTTGAATAGCTCATCTATTTCAAGCCAATCACGATCTTCAATTGGCTTTAGGCCTATCTCTATCCCGCCACGTCCATCCTTAAATGGTTGATGGATAGGGGGGCGCAATTAATCCAATCCTCTTTTCTTCAGTAGAGGGCCTATTTCAGGTTCTTTGCCTCTGAATCTTACGTATTGTTGCATTAAGTCTTCGGTGTTACCCGATGAATAAACATACTTTTTAAGTTTTTCAGCAGTTTCTTTGTGATACAAGCCATTCTCTTTAAATGCTTCAAATGCGTCTGCTTCTAATACTTCTGTCCATAGATAGCTGTAGTATCCAGCTGAGTATCCGCCTGCAAATATGTGTCCGAAATAAGTGCTTCTGTATCTACTTTCAATCTCCGGTATGAGGCCTAGATTTTCTAATGATTCGTCTTCAAATTCGTCAACATCTTCAATATTATTTTCGGAAGTATGATAGGCCATATCTAAGTGAGCGGCCGCTACATATTCTGTTGTAGCAAAGCCTTCATTGAAAGTACCCGCCTCCGAAATTTTCTTGAGCAGCTTGTCGGGTATCACTTCACCGGTCTTGTAATGTTTTGCAAATGTTTTAATAACCTCTGGCTCTCTAGCCCAGTTTTCCATCATTTGAGAGGGAAACTCAACATAATCTCTAGTCACTGCGGTTCCCGAGAGACTAGGATATTGTGCATCGGAAAGTAACCCATGAAGCCCGTGACCAAACTCATGAAAAAGCGTTTCAACCTGTTCAAAAGACAAGAGAGACACTCCATCAACGTTCTCAGGAGGAAAATTACAAACATTGATGACTATAGGAATTATTTTTCCGTTAAATTTACTCTGACTTCTAAAGGTGCTCATCCATGCGCCTCCACCTTTATTAGGTCTTAAAGTGAAGTCTGTATAAAAAATTCCTATTACTTCATTGTTCGAGTCTTCAACTACAAATGACTTGATGTTATCTCTGTATTTTGGGAGATCATTTCTTTCTGTAAATGTGATATCAAAAAGTTTTTCAGCCACATCAAAAGCACCTTTAAGAACTTTATCTTCACTAAAATAAGGCTTAACTTCTTCTTCCTTGAAATCAAACTGCTCCTGTCTTAACTTTTCTGAGTAATACCACCAATCCCACGCTTCTAATGCAAAGTTTCCACCTTCTTGTTTTATTAACTCCTGCATAGCTGCCACTTCATCTTTTGCTTTTTGTATGCCTGGTCTCCATATTGTTTGCAATAGATCATTCACGTTTTCAGATGTTTTGGCCATTGTGTTATCCAATGCATAATCAGCATGTGTATCAAAGCCCATTAGATTTGCTTTTTCTTTTCTTAGAGAGACCATTTTTCTTATTATCTCTTTATTGTCATACTCGTTATCATTATCACCTCTTTGAATATATGACCGATACAGAGTTTCTCTTAGGTTTCTTTTTTTGGAATAAGTTAGAAAAGGATACATACTCACCCGAGTAGGCTTAAATACCCATTTACCGGGTTTACCTTCAGATTCTGCCAGTAATGCAGCCTGTCTAATTTCTTCTTCGGGTAATCCTTCTAAATCTTCTGGATTTTCTATTACCATACTGAAACCATTTGTCTCTTTTAATACATTTTGATCAAATTCAACAGACAACAATGAAAGTGCACTGTTTATTTCTGTTAACCTTTTCATAGATTCTTCATCAAGATTTGCACCTGACCTTTTAAATCGTTTATATGTCTCTTCTAAGAGTCTCTCCTGTTCGTTTGTTAAATCTAATGAATCTGATTTATTGATAAGGGTTTCAATTCTTTTGAAGAGACTCTGATTGAGAAGAATTTGATCATTATGAGAAGACATGAGTGGACTCATTTTTACAGCAAGTGCATCCATTTCATCATCTGTATTTGACCCCAGTAGGTTATAAAAAACATTTGAAACTTTATCTAAAGTTTCCCCAGAACTTTCTAACGCCTCTAGAGTATTTTTAAAAGTAGGCTCATTAGGGTTTTCAGCAATTTCTTTTATTTCTTCCTGATGTTCTTTCATGCCTTGCATGAAAGCGGGCTCAAAATGTTCAAACTTAATTTCCTCAAAAGGCGGAATTTTAAAGGGTGTTTGGTACTCTTTTAAAAAGGGATTCATAGCAATTTCCTCGATGGTATTTTTCTCTAATTCTTGATTATTACAGCTAATGAAAAACAATGAGAGAAGTAAAGTTAGCCGTTTTGACATATTAAGTAATGATTAAAGTTCTTAGGATATTATAAATAATTTAGAATGATCAGATGAAAAATACGCATATTATTTTTTCACTGACCAAGAGACTCATCGGTGTGATATTTTTGGTATTAAATTATCTATGCTACGGATTGATGGTAAGCTTGGCTGCTGATACCGACTTGTCTGCAACAGAAAGAGTTGTATATCCAGTTTTAGTTTACGCACTAAGTTGGGTATTTGTCATAGTAGGAATTTATCTTGCTGGTCCAGAACTAATAGCTAAATTTAAGGAATATTTTATTTTAGTTAAATCTAAACTTCTAAAAAATGATAAATAAAGTTGATCATATTATCGTCGCTGTTAAAGACCTCTCTGAAGCTGAAGAATCGTTTTCTATTCTGTTTGGATCTAGACCTGTGTGGAGAGGAGAGCATCCCGAACTAGGCACAGTAAATTCTATCTTCAACTTCGATAATATTTATTTTGAACTCTTGGCCTCAAATGGCGAGGGTTTAGGAGCCCAATTTATTGAACAGACTATTGAAAATGACGGAGAAGGTCTTGCAGGAATTGTCCTAGGTACGAACAATCTTGAATCTCTTAGAGAGAATATTTTAAGTAATGGATACGAACTAGGAACCATTTCTAGAGGACATGCAGAAGATACCGAAAATGGTTCTACTCGAGGTTGGCAAAATCTTTTCCTTCCTGAAGAACTAACTCGAGGTTTGTTCTCTTTCTTAATTCAACATGATCAAGGTAGCCTGCCACACAATGAAAATATATCTGATTCGTCAATAGGTAAGCTTGATCATGTCGTTATCAATACAAACGATCCTGAAGGTTTGATCGAAGTTTATCGAGACACGTTCGGCATTAGATTGGCGTTAGATCAGACTGTCGAGAAATGGGGCGGAAGGATGCTCTTTTTTAGGTTGAATAAAACAACCATTGAAGTAATAGCAAAAGAGGATGACCAGAAGCCTAGAGATAGTCTGTGGGGCATGGCGTGGGAAGTTAAAAATATAGAAAAAACACACAAAAGACTTAGCGAAGCTGGTGTAATCCTTACAGATATAAAGGATGGCAGAAAGCCTAACACTCTTGTAACAACAGTTAAATCTCACACCTTAAACATACCAACTCTGCTTATTGAGCATCTTTCATCTTAAATTTATCGTAAAGCCAATAGGGCGAATAAATTACAAAAAATAGAATAGCTCCAATGATTATAAGAAATGGAATATGGAGAGGTGGATCTGGAAAATAATCTAAAACACTACTTCCTGCTGGCTTAGTCCCGAGATACCAATAATTTGCTGGAGGTCCAATTAAAATATTAATTAAGTAAATAATTGGCAACACTGCCAAAGAAAAATAAATTCCATTTTTTACAGATTTAAGGGTAGGTCTATTTTTTAAGGCTTTACATGCATACACAATGCACACCAATAAAAGGCCATGTCCAAAGAAAAACAGGATGTATTGAGGATCAGGAAAAGTTAAGGGTACATCTGGAGTTAATAATGCATTTATACCCCCGCCAATACCCCAAAAGAATGAAACTTCAAAAAATATTCTTCTTTCTGTTAAAAGGAATATCCCAATAAACAGAGTAGATAAATTGCACATATGAATAGGAATTAATCTCGACCAAGGAAAATCCATGCCGTAATGCCAAATAAAAGGTTTGATTAGTTCTAGTGTTATTGCTGAAAGGCCAAGAATTCTTGCTATTAAAAATTTATTTTTTTCTTCTTTTGAATCAATCAGAGTAGGTAAAAGAAATGCTATTAGTACTATAATTAGGAGTGTTAGAAGATGAGAATTACTGAAAATTTCGAAGGGCTGTGCAAGCATATCCAAAGTATAAAAATTAATTTTAATTTATGGTAGCGGTGTTTCAAAAAATATAATCTTTTATGAACAATAATTCTATAAGTTTCCTCCCCAGCATTGAGAAAAAAGAGTTTTACACACTTTTTAAAGCTTTCATGTTCTTCTTTTTTGTGCTGGCATCGTGGTATGCACTCCGGCCAGTTAGGAATGAGCTTGCAGTTCAGGGAGGAATCTTTAATTTACCTTGGCTTTTAATGGGTGTTATGGCCGCTATGCTTATTATCAATCCTATATATTCTTGGTTAGTATCTAGGATTAATCAGAATAAAATTATTCTTTATATATATTCTTTTTTCATCATTAACTTGGCTTTGTTTCTTTTGCTATGGTCCTCTACAGATGGGCAAGGAAGAGTTTGGACAGGCAGAGCATTCTATATATGGGCTAATGTATATTCATTTTTTGTTGTTTCAGTTTTTTGGGTAACCATGATCAACTTTTTTAGCCATACAGATTCAAAGAAATTCTTTGGAATTATTAGTGCAGGAGGATCTTTGGGTGCATTTTTTGGCTCGTCAGTTGCCAGATATTTTTCAACGGAAATTTGCGGTAACAGTTCCATATCTGATCTGGGGCCAATGAGTTTAATTATTTTTTCAATATTCTCGTTATTCTTTGCCATCTATTTCTCAAGATCTTTTAGAGATGAAAGAAATAGCAATACAGAACAAGAGGTAGGTGGATCTAGTTTGGTTGCTATAAAAAATATCATCAAAGAGCCCGCCATTAGAAACCTAGGTCTGTATGTAACACTTTTTACAATGTTGATGACCACCTCCTGGATGATTTCATTGGGTATAGTGGAAGATTGGTCAGATGACCCTTGTGAAAGAACGGCTTTTTTTGCAACTATCGAACAAATTGTCACGCCACTGACTCTGTTAATGCAACTCTTTCTAGCCTCCTACATTTTGAGAAGAATAGGCAGCAAGACAATATTGGTGATATATGGACTGCTTTTTGCATGCGCTTTCATTGGTTATGCGCTAAGCCCTACAATTACAACAGTGATGATGGTTGTTATTAGCCTCAGAATATTTGAGTACGGATTGAATAAACCGACTCGAGAATCTATTTATACCCAACTAAAAAAACAAGACAGATACAAGTCAACAGTCTTGATTGATACTTTCATTGCCCGATCAGGAGACGTAATAGGAGGATGGTTTGTTCGAGGCCTTGTTGGAACAGGAATAGCAGTTCTTTCAGTAACCTGGGCTGCATTGCCGTTTGCAATGTTGATATCCTACATGGGCTTTCAGGTAAATAAATCTATTAACAATGAGTGAAAATTTCATACAAGTCTCTGACATCACAGATATTGAAATTAATCAGTCTCAATCTGTTCAAGTTGATGGTGTCGACATCTTAATCTGCCACACCGAAACAGGAATTTATGCCGTTGAAGATAAATGTAGCCATGCAGATATCCCTTTATGTGGAGGACAAATTATTGGGAATTATATTACCTGTCCCGTCCATGGTGCAGTTTTCGATTTAACGGATGGTACTGTTCAAGCGCCTCCTGCTTTTGAGGATTTAGAAACATTTGATTTACTCATTGAAGGCACCACCATTAGTGTCAAACAACCAAATTCAGAGTAGTATCACAATCATGGAATACCAATTCATTGAATTTAAAAAATTAGACAAGGGTGTAGGTCAGATACTTTTAAATAGACCCAACAAAAGAAATGCGCTTTGTAACCCCCTCCGACAAGAATTATTTAACTGTTTAGAGGAGTGCGACAAGGATGAGGAGGTGAGGGCAATAATTATTTCTGGTAATGGATCATGCTTTTGTGCAGGTTATGATCTTTCCTATGACAACAGTAAAGATTTACCTTATCACGCGAATACGAATGATGGCTTTTGGCCTCGACACGTAGTTGAAGGAGCTTTTAAAATTTGGGATTTAAGTACACCAGTAATTGCCCAAGTTCATGGATATTGCCTCGCGGGTGGAACTGAACTTGCAGCATCATGTGATCTAGTTTACGTGGCCAATGATGCAGAGATAGGTTATCCAGTCGTTAGGTCCATGAGCCCACCGGATAACCAATTCTTTCCATGGCTTATAGGAATGAGAAATGCCATGGAAATGATGCTAACGGGTGAATCTATTTCAGGCATAGAAGCTGAGCAATTAGGCTTTGCTAACCGATCTTTTGAAGAAAAAGAATTGTCGAAAGAAGTACTCAAAATTGCGCAAAAGATTGCACAAGTGCCTGCAGATATACAAGCTATTAACAAAAGATCTATTCATAGACAGATGGAGATTATGGGTTTAAGAAACGGAATAAGAGCAGGAACAGAATTACAAGCCTTAGCCATGCATAGCCGTTCTACAAAGGAGCACCTGCAAGAACTGTCTTCTAACTTAAAGGAAGCTTTAACAAAAAGAGATAAAGAGTTTGGTGACTACAGAACAAAAGATAAAGACTAGTTTATCTATTCTTTTCATCATTTATTTTCTTTCAGCTTGTTCAGGTTCTTCTGAACCAAAAGGTGCATATTGGGAAGGTAATGCCAATTTCATGCACATAACAAAAGGTAAGAAAGACATGATTTATGCGGTTGATGTAATCGGACAAAAGGTATTTCTTGAAGGTTATTATGAAATTATAAAATTCAATACTGATGAAGTTCTATACCGTATAAGAGTCGACCAGCTTGAATTTGGAAAAACAGAGGGCGGAACTAATTTCTGTAGGGTATGGGGCCAAATTGATGAAACACTTATCCGCAGTTATTTGTATTCAACCGATTGCTTCCCCATTTCTTAAAAGAGTTTGTTCTAGCAAAAATTTTAGTTAGATCAAACCTTCGTAAGACCCCCCATCAAGCTGAATATTTTGACCTGATATATAGCCTGCATGATTACTGCAGAGAAAAGCGCAGGTAGCACCAAACTCTTCTGGCTTTCCAAATCGATTTGCAGAGATTGTGCTCGTAATTTTCTCTCTAGCCTCGTCTCTGGAAATATTTTGATCTTTCATTAACATTTCTGTCATGAAAACTTGTCTTTCTGTATCAAATCTTTCAGGCAGAAGGTTATTTAAAGTCACATTATGTTTGGCTACATCTTTTGAAATACTTTTTGAAAATGCTGTTAAACCTGTTCTAGCTGATGTCGAAAGACTCATCATCGGGTGAGGCGACTTTACCATTGCGGAAGTTATGTTGATTATCCTTCCAAATTTTCTTTCTATCATCCCAGGCAGCAAAGCTTTAATCATATATATTGCAGCAAGCATATTTGTCTCCAGAGCATGAAACCAATCCGCTTCATGTGTATCTAAAAAACTCTTGGGAGGAGGTCCACTATTGTTATTAATCAATATGTCAGCATTTGGACATGTCTCTATAATTTTGTTTCTTCCTTCTTCGGTATTCAAATCCGCTAAAATCATTGAAACATCTGATTTATCAATTTTAGATAGCTCTCTGTAAGCTGACTCTAAAGATTCTTTAGTTCTTCCGTTGATCAATACCGAAACACCTTCTTCGACCAAACTTTTTGCACAAGCTTTACCCAGTCCTTTTGAGGAGGCACAAACTATAGCTTTTTTATTTTTTATTCCTAGGTCCATAATTATTCTGAAAGTTCTTACCAATAGAGAACATTTAAAAGGTAATTCTACTCCTTAAGTCTTCAATTAACTTTTCAATAGTTATATTCTTAAAGTCTGCTCCATAGACATATCTATCAGGTCTAATCAAATAGTGTCTGTTAAATTCAAAAAATCTTTGTAGCCAAGGATTCGCATT
>CEOC01022890.1_pt1 | contig 14492 bp, 16 predicted proteins | sample 356191 | NCBI WGS metagenome assembly CEOC01 (sample SAMEA2619952, study PRJEB7988) | marine metagenome | biome: marine biome (ENVO:00000447); feature: deep chlorophyll maximum layer (ENVO:xxxxxxxx); material: "saline water (ENVO:00002010), including plankton (ENVO:xxxxxxxx)" | depth 17 m
AAAGCCGTAAATTGTATTAAAATGGCATTAGAAATTTATAAAATTGAAAAGTTTGAATAAAACTTTTATAATATTAATCTAATTTCTGTAGCTCCATACCCAAATTCATCGTAAGAGGCATCATGAAATTCAAAATTAGGATGATATATATCTAGTTCCTTTCTTATTTCATGTCTTAGAACTCCTTCGCCTACACCATGAATAATTACAATTTTTCGAGATTTCTTAGCAATTGAATGGCTCAAAAAGCTTTTAAAGTGAGACATTTGGATATTTAAAATTTGAGAATTGCTCATTCCAACATGAGAATCAATTAGTTTTTCAATATGAAGATCAAGGATAGGTCTTTCTTTATGAATTGATTTATTTAGATTTTTAAATTTTTTATTGAGCTCATTGACAGAATTTGAATTTTTATCGGCTTTTAATTTTAATTTAATTTCTTCATCAAAAGCAGAATTTTCAGTTTTATAATCTTCTTCACTTCTTTCTGAAACTAATTCTTTTAAATTATAAATCTCCTCAAAGCCATACTCATTTTCAACTTCTACCTTATAAGAGTCTATAACTTTGGTAATAACACCAAAGCCATCTGCATTTAAAAATCTTACTTTATCACCTACTTGAAAAGACATTAGTTTATGAGTTCAGCATATAAATCAAAATGATCTGCTTTTAAAATTTTAACATCTACATAATCACCAATTCTGCAATAAGTATTACTATTTTTTTCAATTAGTACTTCATTATCAACTTCGGGAGAATCAAATTCGCTCCTGCCTATAAAAAAGTTATCTTCTGCTCTGTCGATTAAAACTCTATATTTTTTACCTACTTTTTTTTGATTAAGCTTATATGAAATTCCTGATTGAAGTTCCATTATAGAATCAGCTCTTTCTTTCTTAATTTTTGGTGGGACATCATCATCAAATTTATAAGCATGAGTATTTTCTTCATGAGAGTAAGTGAAAATTCCCAATCTTTCAAATTTCATTTCTTCTACCCAATCATACATTTCTTGAAAATCTTCTTGTGATTCACCTGGATATCCAGCAATTAAAGTAGTTCTGATAGCTATATTGGGAATAATAGAACGAATATCATGAATTAGTTGAGTTGTTTTTTCTCTAGTGGTTCCTCTTCTCATAGCTTTGAGTACTTTTGTTGAACCGTGTTGAAGGGGAATGTCTAAATAATTACAAATCTTCTTTTCTTGTTTCATAACTTCAATTACATCCATTGGAAAACCAGCTGGAAAAGCATAGTGTAATCTGATCCATTCTATACCATCAACTTTGCATAGTTCTTTAAGTAATTCAGCTAAAGCTCTTTTTTTATATAAGTCTAAACCATAGTAGGTTAAGTCTTGTGCAATTAACATGATTTCTTTTACACCTTTTTTTGCTAAAGACTTGGCATTAGTTACTAAATCTTCAATTGGGGTTGAACGATGTTTTCCTCTCATTAAAGGAATAGCACAAAAAGAACAAGGTCTATCACATCCCTCAGCAATTTTAAGATATGCATAATGATTTGGAGTTGTAAGTAAGCGTTCTCCAACCAATTCGTGCTTATAATCTGCATTTAAAGTTCTTAGTATATTAGGAAGGTCTTTAGTTCCAAAATAGGCATCTACATCGGGAATTTCTTCTTCTAATTGATCTTTATATCGCTCTGACAAGCATCCAGATACATATACTTTTTCGACCAAACCATCTTTTTTTGCATCTACAAAATCTAATATGGTATTAATGGATTCCTCCTTCGCATTTTCTATAAAACCACAGGTATTAATAATAACAATTGAAGAATCCCCTATTTTAGATTCATGCTCAACTTCAAATTTATTGGCTTTTAACTGAGCCATCATGACTTCAGAATCGTATAAATTCTTAGAGCACCCCATTGTAACAACGTTTACCTTGTTCTTTTTGAGTGTCTTTGTTTTCATTAATTAAGAGTTAAAGGAAGATCCAGAAAATAAGGAATCTATAAAAGCATTTCTATTAAATACTTGTAATTGATCAACCTTCTCACCTACTCCAATATATTTAACAGGAATTTTAAATTGATCAGAAATTCCAATTAAAACGCCACCTTTTGCAGTTCCATCTAATTTAGTTATAGCCATGGCATTCACTTCTGTTGCTTTTAAAAATTGTTCAGCTTGCTCAATAGCATTTTGTCCAGTAGATCCATCTAAGACCAATAAAATTTCATGTGGAGCATTAGGAATAACTTTCTGCATTACATTTTTGATTTTTGATAACTCATTCATCAAATTAACTTTATTATGTAATCTTCCAGCAGTATCTATTAGTACCACATCTGCATTACCAGCTTTAGCACTTTGAAGTGTATCAAATGCAACAGAAGCAGGATCGGATCCCATTTGCTGTTTTACAATAGGAACACCTACTCTTTCTGACCAAATAGTTAATTGTTCTACTGCAGCAGCCCTAAAGGTATCAGCTGCTCCTAGAACAACATTTTTTCCATTGTTTTTGAACTGATGAGCTAATTTTCCAATTGTTGTTGTTTTTCCAACGCCATTTACTCCTACCACCATTATCACGTAAGGTTCATTCAATGATGGGGTATCAAAGCCTGTAATATCTTCAATATTATTTTCAGATAACATTTCTGAAATTTCTGTTTTTAAAATTTCATTGAGTTCACTCACTCCAACATATTTGTCTTTTTTCACTCTTTGTTCTAACCTATCTATAATTTTTAAAGTTGTTTTTACACTTACATCAGATGAAACCAATACTTCCTCCAAATTATCAAGAACTTCTTCATCAATTTTAGATTTCCCGGCAACTGTATTAGCTATTTTAGAAAAAAAACTTTTTTTAGTCTTTTCTAATCCTTCATCAAGATCTTGCTTCTTTTGCTTAGTAAAAAAACTTTTCCAACTCATATTAATTCTATTAAATAAAAAAAGCTCTTTCTTTTTCAAGAAAGAGCTTAAATTTAAAACTTTTTTAGGTAGTTAAAACCAGTCTTTAATTTTATCGTTATGGATAACCTCTTCTTTGAAAGTATAAGAACCAGTTTTTGGTGACTTTACCATCTTAATTACTTTAGTATGTTGCTTTCCGCCTCCTTTTTGTAGTGAAGCTACAGATTTCTTAGCCATGATTCAGTTATTTAATTTCTTTATGTAATGTATATTTTTTCAAAACTGGATTGTATTTTTTCAATTCAATTCTATCCGGGGTGTTTTTTCTATTTTTAGTAGTTATATACCTTGATGTACCAGGCAATCCGCTATTCTTATGCTCCGTGCATTCTAAAATTACCTGTACTCTATTTCCTTTCTTAGCCATTTCCTTAAATTATGGGTGGCAAAGATAAATTATTTATCCTTAATTACAAGATTACTAATATTTTTATTTAAAAGCTTTATTCAATAGTTAATTTCTAATGAATATATTTGAAAAAAATTCTTAAAATGAAAAATATTTTATCCTTATTTCTACTTGCTGTTTTGTTGGGTTGCAGTTCCAATCATCAAAATCCTGAGATTGATACATCCTTAATTAAAGAAAATATCACCTATTATGGAAAAGAAATTTCAAATGACTCCCTTCAAGTCTTTAATCAAGAAAAAGAAATGGTAATGAATACAGGTTTAAAATCTTGTAAGTTATCTGGAAAAATTGTTGAAACATGTTCAAAAAAAGGTTGTTGGATGACTCTAGACACTGGTGAAGACACATTATTTATAAAATTCAGAGATTATGGGTTTTTTGTGCCCATTGATAGTGTAGAGGGAAAAAATGCTGTGGTTCAAGGAGATTTATTTTTGGATACTACATCTGTGGAAATGTTAAAACACTATGCAGAAGATGCTGGAAAATCAGAAGAAGAAATTGCTCTTATTACTGAACCAATTTATGAACTAGGTTTTATTGCAGATGGAGTAATCATAAAGAATTGAAAAAATATTTATTTATAACACTTTCTATCATCACTTTTTTAAGTTGTAGCTCATCGAAAGAGAGTAGAAATCCTACAGTAATTATTGATCCAAATCCAACTAGTGAAATGGCTCAATTAATGAGGGAAATGACCATTGAACTTGATCAAATTAAAATAAGACTTGAGAAAAATGAAACTTTAGACAATAATCTTTTAAATTTTGCCTTAATTCACGAAGCTGAAGTTACAGATATATCATTTAATAAGCCACATATAATGCCTATGTCAAAAGCATTCCATTTTGTGGTAAATGAATTTAATAAAGACCCCAATATTATAAATTATAATAGTATAATAAATAATTGTATAAGTTGTCACCAACTTTCCTGTCAAGGTCCGCTTATGAAAATAAATAAGCTATCTATTAAGAACTAAAAATCTTTAAAAACTAGTGGCTTTTTTTTCATTAAAGCTTCAATTTCATCAATTGTTCTAGGAACACATCCAGAAAGGTTTTCTGGTTCATCATTCGTAATTAAAATATCATCTTCTATTCTAACACCAATATTCCACCATTTAGGGTCACATGGAGAACCTTCTTTTATATAAATACCAGGCTCAACAGTAATAACAGTATTTGGTTGAAATACTCCTCTTGTTCCAGGGTCATGAACATCTAAACCAAGGTAATGAGATGTCCCATGCATGAAATATCTTCTCATTCCTAAAGGAGACTTAATAATGCCTAACTCTTGTAATCTTTGAGAAACCACAGTTGTTGCAATTGTATTGGTTATATAAAAAGGATTTCCAACTTTACAGGCCTCAATTGCTTTATTCTGAGCTTCTAGGACGATATTATATATGATTTTTTCTTCCTCAGAGTATTTCCCATCTACAGGGATAGTTCTAGTTACATCTGCAGTATATCCATGATATTCAGCACCAACGTCGCTTAGTAGAAGATGATTACCTTTCATAGTTTTTCTGTTAGTCGTATAATGAAGAATACACGAATTTTCTGCTGCACCTACAATTGAAGGGTAACCAGGATATTCAGCTCCATTTAACTTGAAAATAGCTTCTACTACTGCCTCTGCTTGATATTCTTTCATCTCTGGTTTTAGAACTTTCATTAATTCTGATTGTGCATCGCAGGTAATTGAAATTGCTTTTCTAAGAAGATACATTTCTTCCTTAGTTTTAATTTCTCTTAACTTAGCCATCCATTTATGAATTTCTGAAAAATTGGCCTTTATTTCTTTTTTAGAATTTTTGATTTTTGTATCTGATTTTTGTAATTGCAGATGTTTATTATTAACTGGAAACAGATCATTTCCAACTTCAAAATTATCGTGAATAAATATGGAATCAATTTCTGAAAGATCTAGATTTTCTAAATTGAATTTGTCAATATCAAAAGTTTTTTGAATTTCTAAAATAATTTCTGAGCCTTTAACTCCTAACTTTTTACCAACCCATACTTCAGAGTTAGCATTTCTTTCCTTTATTAGTAGTAGTTCATTAATAGTATCATTCTCAAATAAGAAAGGATTTTTAAAAAGAATTAAAATGCTATTACTCTCATTTAGGCCAGTTAGATAATAAAAATTTGGATCTTGATGAAATTCATAGTCTACATCATTAGCTCTTAGCATGCTTTTACCAGAGCAATAAATGGCCATTGTTTTTTCAGGCATAAAGGTTCGTACTGCTTTTCTTCTTTCCAAATGAAAACTTGGTGGAAGGAGATCATTATCATAAATACCTAAAGTATCTGCTCTAACAGAATTAGTCCATGAACTCTTAATTTCTTGCCCAATAATATTAGAAATGAAAATTAAATTAATAAGGTATAATGAAAAACTACGCATAAACTAAGTCTAAACACTAATATAGTGAGACTAGCTTAATTAGTTTTATTATTTGAAAAAACCTTTAGACTTAGCAGTTGCTAAAGCAGCTGAAATTCCTATTTTGTCTATTGTTCTAATTGCTGCGGCTGAAACTTTTAAAGTTATCCATTTGTTTTCTTCAGGGATAAAAAACTTTTTTGTTTGAAGATTTGGAAGAAACTTTCTTTTTGTCTTTCTATTTGAGAATGAAACATTATTCCCACTAGCAACTTTTTTTCCTGTAATTTGACAAACTCTAGACATAATTATTAAAAATTTGAGGTGCAAATTAAATTCATTTTTATGGGATTAACAAATTTCACCTTCTCTTTTTCTGTTGTTGTTTTGAAACCTCTTCTAATCTTTGTTGAAAACGAGATTTCTTCTTTTTCTTTTTCTTGTTGGATTCTATTTGTAGTCTAATTTTATCTTCGTCAATGAGATATTTTTTAATTCCCCACATAATACCAATATTCATAAGGTTTCCACAAAAATAATAGAAGCTTAATCCAGAGGAATAGGTGTTAAACCAAATTAATAACATAATAGGCATCATGTACATAATTATCTTCATATTGGGCATACCTGGTTGAGCAGCGGGTGTCATTTGATTGCTATTAGTAATGGTATAAATTAAAGTTGAACCTGCCATTAATAAGGCAAATAAACTAATGTGATCTCCGTAAATAGGAATACTAAATCCAAAATCAAAAATGGAATCATAAGAACTTAAATCTTCAGCCCATAAAAAACCTTTATGACGTAAATCTAAACTTGCAGGAAAATATCTAAAAACAGCAAATAATATGGGCATTTGAATAATCATTGGAATACAACCAGCCATCGGATTAACTCCAGTTTGTTTGTATAAAGCCATGGTTTCTTGTTGTTTTTTCATAGCTGAATTTCTGTCTGTTTTACCTTCGTATTTAGCTGTAATCTTACTCATTTCTGGCTTAATAACTTTTGTCTTTGCTGTAGACATATAGTTTTTATAGGTGAGTGGCATGATGACTATTTTTACAATAATTGTAAGTAGTAATATTATAAGTCCTAGACTAAGTCCAGTAGTCATAAGGTATTTAAAAACTGGGTCAATCATATACCTGTTTACTAAAGCAAAAACACTACCACCAAGATTAATTATATCTTCAATTTCACTTTCATATGACTCTAATAAATCATAATCATTTGGAACAAATAAAAATTTAAGTGATACTTTTCCAAGAGAAGGTATAGAACTTTTAGAGGCAAATGAATCGGTATATCTATCTCCTTCAAGAACCTTACATGACACCTTACTCTTGCCAATGCCTTCCTCAGAAAGTAAAATACAAGAGAAAAACTTTTGCTTGTAAGCGATCCAATTTAAATTTCCATCCAGAATTTCTTCATCATCAGATGTTTCAGATAAGTAATCTCGACTATTACCAAAATTTCTGTACATTATTGTAGTAATGATTCTTTCATCAGAAGCTATTTTCTCTGTAGATAAACCATTCATAGACCATTTCAAGTCAACATCTGACTTTATATCATTTTCTATGTTATAATAATTGATTTCAAAATCAACATCATACTTTCCTTCACACAAACTGTATGAAAACTCTAAATACTTATCGTTTGAACCAGCAAAAGCTCTAAATACTAAGAGACTATCATTTTGTTTTACAAGATCAAAAAACAAATCTTCAGATTCGATAGGAACTACCTTTTCTGCATCTACTAATGATAAACTCATTGCAGAAGTTTTTTCTTCAAACAATGATATAGGATTATTTTCATTATTAATAAAGTCTTGATAAGTTCTGTATTTAAAAAGACCATTATCATCTAATTCCACCATCTGAGCATTAGTAATTCTAGCGCCCTTATTAGTAAAAAAAAGCTTGATTTTATCATTTTCTAGGCTATAGTTCTTCTCTTGACCTGAAACACTTCCATAAAATATTCCATATCTTTCAATTAATTCTTCTTGTTCCTGTTGGTCTTTTAATTTTTGATATATTATCATATCTGCAGAGTCCAAATCATTAAAAGCAGATTCTTGAATTGTTTTATTTACAGAACTTTTGACTTCAGATTTAGAAGAATCTATATCATTAAATTCAGTTGCAGTGGTATTGTTGATTGATGGTTCTTGAGGTTTATTTAAAAACATAAATGCAAGAACAACAGCACCTATTAGAATCAAACCTGTAGTTGTATTTTTATCCATTAATTATTTTTAAAGGACAAATATATTTTTTCTTAATCAAAAAATGAGTTTCATTAACAAATATTAAAGAGAAGTTTTTATTAAAAATATCAATATTCGTTGATAACTTTGTGGATAAAGCAAAAATGATATCATCCAAAAATAGGTGTTCTTAAAATATTTTTGATGAAACAATATCAAATATGTTTTCAACTTTATTTGTTAAGAAAAGAGTAACACATGAAATGCTAGCCAGTAATTTTGTAAATAAAACTCTTCGTTCAGTTGATGAGACTTATAAAGATTTTCTAGATGCAATATACAATGATACAGAACTTATCTCATTTCCAAAACTAGATTACAAAGACCCTACCGAACTTATGTATTTAATAATTGCCGGGAATATGAAGTTTTTTGAAAGAATTCTTTCAAGTCAAGAGGAAAATACTATTTGTAATTCTATCATTGAGCAAATGTGTATTGTTTTTGATAAGAAATTTAATCAAATGCAGGATAAGTTAGAAAAATACAGCTCCTTTATTTCTAGAGTTAATCATCCCTCAAAAAATATTCTATATGGAATATCTAAAGCTGTTTTTTTTAAATTTAAACTTGGGTCTTATCAAGATGAATATTTTGCACAGTTGAATACCCCTAACCCAGTTTTTCTAAAAAAAATAGACACTTTAGTTGAAAATTACATATGGGACTGGGAAACAATTTTTGAAAAAAATAAAATTGTTTATTGATTAATTCAATCCAAATCTGTTAACTGCCATTTCTTTTATATCATTTCCAATTGCTAGGCAAGCAGTAGCTGCTGGAGAAGGTGCATTAAGTACATGAATACTATTAGAACTATATTCAATTCTAAAATCATCTTTAGTATCACCATTTTGACTCAGAAGTAAAGCTCTAACACCAGCTCTTCCAGGTCTGATATCTGTCATTTTTAAAGAAGGAATTAATTTCTGGAGTGTTCTAAGAAATAATCTTTTAGAGAAAGCTCTTCTATACTCATTTATTCCATAAGAAGCATTCTTAAAAAAAAGTTGCCAAGTTCCTATGTAGCTCAAAGCATCAATTGTATCATTTAAACTAAAATCTGTTTTATTATACCCCTCTCTTTTAAAACTAAAAACTGCATTAGGCCCACATTCAATATCTCCATTAACCATTCTTGTAAAATGAACTCCTAAAAAAGGAAAAGCTGGATCAGGAACTGGATAAATGAGATTTTTTACTTTATACTTTGCATGATCTTCTAACTCGTAATAATCTCCTCTGAAGCCTACTACTTTTTCCTTAAGTGGGATACCATCTGACTTAGCTAACCTATCAGCTTGTAAGCCACCACAAACAATTAAAAACTTAGACTTTACTAAAACTTTGTTAGTTTTTATAAATTTTAGACCATCCTGATTGTCAATTTTTAAAACTTCATGGGAAAAGAGTACTTTACTATTATGATTTAAACTACTGGCTATATCAATCATTTTTTGAGTAGCTTCTACATAATCTATAATCCCAGTGCAAGGAACCCAAATTCCAGAAAGTCCATTTACTTCTGGTTCTATTTCTTTTATTTGAGAGTCATTAATCCTTTCAATACCTTCAGTATTATTATCAATTCCGTTCTTATAAATTTTATCCAAAAATTGGAGTTCTCTTTTATGGGTAGCGACAACTACCTTACCACATACATCATGGTTAATATTATTTTCTTTAGAAAATTTTACAAGCTCATGCCTACCCAATACACAGTTTTTAGCTTTATTAGATCCTGGAGTGTAATATAATCCTGAGTGAATAACTCCCGAATTATTTCCTGTCTGATGTTTGGCAAGTTGGTCTTCTTTTTCAATTAAAATTAATTTTTTAGAAGGAAACTGCATTTGCAGTTTGTAAAATGTTGCTGCACCAACTATACCACCACCAACAATAGCAATGTCATAAATTTCATCCATATGCTTCAATTGAAATTTCTTCTTTGGGTACTTGAAAAAGTAACAATAGACCTATAATAAAAAAAACTACTAAGGCAACAATTGAATTCCTCATACTACCTGTAATCTGTTCAATAAATCCATATGAAAACATTCCTATAACAATTCCTAGCTTTTCAGAAATATCAAAAAATGAAAAGAAGGATGATGTGTCCTTAGTTGCTTTGGGAATATATTTTGAAAAAGTACTACGAGATAAAGACTGTATTCCCCCCATAACTAAACCAACAAAACCAGCAATAAAATAAAAATGAATAGGCTCATAAACCAAAAAAGCAGAGAAGCACAATAAAATCCAAATGAATATTGAAAGTTTGAGTGCAAAAAGATTCCCTTTCATTTTAGAAATTTTAGATAAAAGAATAGCACCTGGTATGGCGATTAGCTGAATTAATAATATGCTAATAATTAAACCCATTTTGGCATTAGAACCACTTCCCCAGTTAATTTCTTTAGTCCCGAAATATACTGCTACTAACATTATGGTTTGAACAGCCATACTATATACAAAAAAGGAATAAATAAATCTTTTAAGTCTTTTAGTTTTCAATATGTATTTCCATACTTTTTTAAGCTCAGTAATCCCTTTTTGATAAGTTGTTTTATTATTTAGAACCACTTTTTTTCCACTAGGAAGTCTTCTAAAGGTTACGTGAGAAAAACCAAACCACCATAATCCAGTTAAGGCAAAACATAATCTAGTGTAAAATGGTCTTTGTTCTTCAATGGAAGAAAAAATAAGAATTAAGCAAACTATAAGAAGAATAACACTACCAATGTATCCCATAGAAAAGCCTCTTGCTGACAAACTATCGTGATCTTTTTTATCAGCAATTTCTGGTAAAAAAGCATTGTAAAAAACCAAACTACTCCAATATCCTATACCTGTTAAAACAAATAACAATAAACTAATTTCTAAGTGATTTTTATCAAAAAAAGAAAGTAGAATACATGAAAAAGAACCTAAATAGCAAAAAAATCTCATAAAGACTTTCTTATTATTAAAAGCATCAGCAATACCAGATAAAAAAGGAAGAATAAAAACAAGCAAAAGAAAGTAAACAGCACTTAAAATAGTAATGAGTGCTGTATTAATAAATTCAAAACCAAAAAACATTACTTTACTATCTACATAACCCTCATAAAAAATTGGGAAGATAGCACTAGAAATAACAAGCGGATAAACAGAATTTGCCCAGTCGTAAAATGTCCAAGCTTTTTGAACTTTTTTATCTTTTAGTTGCATTATAATTATTTTACAATTATAAATTCAACTCTTCTATTTTTTGCCAAACTAAATGGGGAGGTTCCTCTTGAAGCAGGTTGGTCTGAACCAACATCTTGTGCACTTAATCTTTCTGATGAAATACCATTTTTCATTAAAAAATCCTTGACTGACTTAGAACGATAATTACCAAGATTAATAAGTTCCTTATTTTCAGGATCATCTTTAATAGCATCTTTTTCTAAATTATCAATATGCCCATTTAACTGTAGTTTTAAGTCTGGATTATCTTTTAATAAATTAATCACATAATTTAGATTATTATCAAACATAGGATCCAAATTATAAGTTTCAACATCAAAATAAATAGCATTTTTTTTCAGTTTAACCGACATAGGTAAGCTTTCATCAACATCTACATCTAAATGGTATATTACTGATTCTCTTTTCTTTTTAGCAGCATCATTACAATTACAAGAATTAGGGTCTTCTACTAATTTTACTTCAACTTTATCTACATAATAGTAGGCTTCAGCTAATTGAGTTCCAGGAAAAGAATCTATTTTGGTTAGCTTCTCATAATCAGTGTCTTTATTATTAAAGAAATTTCCTATGGTAATATATCTTTCCTTACCGTCAGCCTGATATATTCCACAAATAGTCTCCCACTTATAACGAGCTTTATATATTTTACTCTTCTCATTAGATACTACTGCAGACAGTTCAGCTTTATTACTGAAAATAATATCCCCTTTTTTATCTAATGTAATTTGTTCATCGCTAAAATGAATTCCTATGTTATCAATAGCATATTTACTTAAATCAGCTAAACTTACATGAATAGTAACACAATATTCCAGTCCACTAGCTAATGGTTTAACAAGCTTAGACTGTAAATAAGTTCTAGGTTTTTTATTGTTATAACTATAACCTAGAATACCTGCATAATTCTGTCCATCTTTTGCAAATTCTTTTCCATAAATATTTCTTGGCACTGCAATATCTCCTGAAATACTACTAGAAAATAAATCTGCTTTTAAAGCAGTTGGAGAATCCCAATCTTTAGCAATATTAATTTGAGTTAACTTTTTAAGCTTACCATCAATGCTTTCAAAACTTGGATTTAAAACTAAATTATTCTCTTCTTGAGCATTGAAGTTTAAAACTAAGCATAGTAGTATTAATGTTTTAATTTGATTTCTCATTGGTCTATTTATATGATTTTACGCTTTCAATAAAGCACTTTACTTTTTCTGGATCTGTATCTGGATAGACTCCATGTCCTAAGTTAGCAATATGTCTATAGTTTTCAAATTTATGAAGCATTTCTTTCGTCTTCTTTTCTATGGTATTATAGTCTCCATATAGAACACAGGGGTCTAAATTGCCTTGTAAAGTTTTATTATTAAATATTTGAGTAGCATTTTTGATACTCATTGTCCAATCTAAACCAATGGTCTCACAATTTAAATTATTCATCTTTTCAAGAGCAAAAAAGGCACCTTTACTAAAAATAGTTTTGGGAACTTCTTTTATTGAATTACAAATAATTTCTAAATATTTAAAGCCAAATTCCTCATAGTATTCTGGACTTAAAATACCTGCCCATGAATCAAAAACTTGAACTAAATCAGCACCTGCTTTAATTTGTAATTTTAAATATTTAATGGTTATTTCAGTTATCTTATTTAAAAGTAAATGAGCTAGTTCAGGTTCACGATATAAAAAGCTTTTAGCTTTACTAAATGTTTTAGAGCCCTGTCCTTCAACCATATAGGCTAAAATAGTCCAAGGAGCACCAGCAAAACCAATTAAAGGAACTCTTCCAGATAATTCATGTTTTGTAATTTTAATAGCTTCAAAGACATAGGATAATTGGTCTTCAACATTTGAAACATTTAAAGCGTTAATATCATTTCTATTTGAAATAGTCTTCGGGAAAAAAGGTCCTTTTTTTTCAATCATTTCATATTTCAGACCCATTGATTCAGGAATTACTAGTATGTCAGAAAATATAATTGCTGCATCTACTTGTAGTATATCCACAGGCTGAATGGTTACTTCTGCTGCAAGATGAGGTGTTTCCACTAACTCTTTGAAACCACTTAAAGAATTTCTAATTTTTCTATATTCTGGAAGAATTCTGCCTGCTTGTCTCATTAACCAAACAGGAGTTCTTTCAATATTTTCACCTTTAGCAGCTTTTAGTATGAGATCATTCTTTAACTTCATGGTGTAAATGTATAAAAGACTTCTTATAAATAGTAAATTCTACCAAATGAGAATTATGAAAATTATCATAATGATTTTTATGGTTATGAGTTTTCATAACTATTGGTCCCAATCTAAAGTACCAAATAATTATTCTAATGATACTATTGTCGTAATTATTACTTTAAATAACAATGAACTCCGAGGTTTGTTGGTTGAAGAAGACTTTACAACAATAACATTAGAAATTGCTAATGAAGTAAAAACTTTTAGAAAAGATAATTTAAAATCTTATAGGTATATAACAAGAAATCAAATAAAGTCTATCAAAGAGTTTGATAACCCCAATCCTATTTATACAAAATATTGTTATCTACCATCTGCATACATCACTGAAAAAGGAATCATCAATACCAACTCTCATTACTTCATTACTAGTAACTCAAAAATTGGAATTCATGAAAATTTTGAAATATCTTTTGGCAATATTTTTATTTATAATGTATTTTCTTCTCTTACCTATTCAAAAGAACTTAAAAATTCCTTTGTTGCAGGATTTTCATTACTTGGAAATTTTAATATAATTAATGCCTCTAATGGAGCGAATGATTTCAATGGATGGGGGGTAATTCCAAGAATTACTTATGGGGATGAATTTGGAAATACTACTATTGGGTTTATTGGATATCAATTACCAATATTTGAGAGTTTCTGTTATGGAGGATATCTAGCAAGTCAAAAGAAAATAGCAGAAAGGTTTACAATCGCTGGTGAAATAGTAGGGCTTACTCTTGATGGGCATAATGTTGGAGTAATCAGCAATATTATCCTTAATTTTATGAGAAATTCACGAGAAAATTGGAGTGCAGGTGTATCAATTCTAAATTTTGAAGTTGTAAATATGGCACTAGATTTAAATTTTATAGCCTTACCCTACATAGGTATTCAAAGAAAGTTTTAATTTTTATGAAAATCTAACTAACTACTATCTTGTCAGTAGTACATAACCATTAAAGCTCTTTTCTTCTCCA
>CEOC01081563.1_pt1 | contig 14307 bp, 14 predicted proteins | sample 356191 | NCBI WGS metagenome assembly CEOC01 (sample SAMEA2619952, study PRJEB7988) | marine metagenome | biome: marine biome (ENVO:00000447); feature: deep chlorophyll maximum layer (ENVO:xxxxxxxx); material: "saline water (ENVO:00002010), including plankton (ENVO:xxxxxxxx)" | depth 17 m
AGAACAAAATAATTGGACAGGAAAATCTTCTGATAATATTTACAATAGTGTTATAAGTATAAATGAAAATCCTATAAAAAATATAAATCATCCGTATGGTAGCGGGTTAGTTAAAACAGCAAGTCGACTTAAAATAACAGAATTTCTTGATTTTTTAAAAAATAAATATTCTCAAAATATTTCAAATGATAATTTTCAATTTGAAAAACTTGAATTTAAAAATAAATTCTTTTTTTATAAGGGAGATAATTTTAAAAAAATATTTATGTGTCAAGGCGTAAATGCAACTGAAAACCCCATATTTAATTATTTACCTATCATACCAAATAAAGGAGAATTAATTAATGTAAAATCAAGCGATTTACCCAACTTCATTTTAAATAGTGGAGTTTTTTCACTGCCCATTGATGCTGAAAAATTCACCATAGGATCAACTTATAATCATAGAGATTATTTAGAATCTAATACTAAAGAAGCTAGAGAAGAGTTGCTCAAAAAAATAGGAAAAGTAATGAACCTTGACAAGATAGAAGTTTTGAGTCAAAATTATGGATTTAGACCAACAACAAGTGATAGAAAACCATTAATTGGAGAACATCCTATAATAAAAAACTTATATATTATAAATGGGATGGGAAGTAAAGCTGTTTTAATGGCTCCGCTTTTAATAAATGAATTGTTAGAAAATAAAGTAGGAGCTAGCGTAGACATTAAGAGATTTTCCAATAAAATAAAGTCGGAGAATATTGATTATGCAAATAGTTTAATTCATTAATTTCTTATTTTTTCTAAATTATTTAGAAAATGGCATGTTATTTGTTTATTTTAATTTATTAATTTTATAAAAAATTTTATAATAACATTATGAAAAATATTTTTGCAATTACTCTTTTTTCTTTAGCTTCCTTAGCCTCTTATTCACAATGTGTTAAAGGAAATTGTCATAGAGGTCATGGAACATTTTTCTGGGAAAACGGAGGTTCTTATGATGGATACTGGGTTGAAGGAAAACCTCATGGGTTTGGAGATTTTAATTATGAAAATGGTGATAAATATAAAGGTCAATTTATTGCTGGTAAAAGAGATGGAATTGGAAAATATACCTGGAAAAACGGTAATACATATGATGGGCACTGGAAACAAGGACTCACTAATGGAATAGGAAAGTATCGTTGGGTAAAAGAAAAAGCTACCTATGAAGGGCCCTTTAAAGATGGGCAGTTAGAAAGCGTTGAGATTGAAGCTTCTGTAGAAACCCCAGAAAAAGAATCTAAGTAAATTTATTCCCTGCCAAAGCAGCAACTGTAATCTTGAATTCATTGTTTTTTTGAATGGCATTTAAACAACTATTGATGGTTGCTCCTGTAGTAACAACATCATCAATTAGTAATATTCTTCTATCATTTTTTAGTTTTTTTATTAATTGATACTCATTGTCTACATTTAACCATCTCTTATAACGAGAGCTTTTAACTTGAGAAGTCATATTATTATTTCTAATTAAATAATTAGAATCTATAGGTATTTTTATAATTTTTGAAATCCCTTCCGCAATCAATTGACATTGATTATAACCCCTATGCTGCATTTTTAGTTTACTAACTGGAACTGGTATTATAATATCAAAATCTACAACTTTCTTAAATCTTTTTATCAAACACCCCAACTCAATTCCTAGGACATAAGCAGTAGACTTGTTCCCATTATATTTAATTTCATAAATCATTTTTTGAATTAGTGGATTTTTAAAATTTTTAAAGACATATATTTCTTCTTTAACGATATTTCTTCCAAAGGGGATATTAGATGCTGTGTGAGAAAAATTCCTAACCTCTACTAAACAAGAAGAACAAATTCCTTTTTCGGAAAATTGTAATTGTTGATTACACCCTGAACAATAATCGGGATATATGAGCTGGATAAATTCTTTAATCAAGATATGTTAACTTTGTGATTATAATAAATAGTGTTGAATTATTACATTATATTAAAATTAATATGAAAGATTCAGAATCAAGAAAAAAAAACTATTCTTCAATAATTATTCTTCTTTTAATAATCGCTCTTGGTTACACTGGATATTTAATAAGTAATCTTAATAAAGAAAATCATGAAATTAACAAAGAACTTTCTAACCTGTTATTAGAAAATGATGAAATGAATCAAATTCTAATAAATGAAGATGCCTTATCCTCTTCAAAAACAGAAAATTTAAAGAATAATTTGAAGTTAATGCTAAGTTCTTATGATAGTCTAGAAGAAAGTAATACTATGGTTTTAGACAGTATTAATCAGCAAAGAGAAAAAATAAATAATTTAATAAGTAAAGTTGAAAAACTAAATGGTAAATCTAAAAGAGATTGGAGAAAGATTTTTTCTCTTAAAAAAGAAGCTGAAACATTAAGAGGAATTATGAAGGGCTATATTCATACTATTGATTCATTAAATACTTTAAATATAAATCTCTCCAATTCATTGACAGAAAAAACTAACATATTAACTAAAGTTTCCAATCAAAATTCAGTATTTAAAAAACAAAATAAAGACTTACAAAAAAAAGTGGCTTTAGGCGCTGTTTTACAAGCTAGTAATATAACTGTTTCTGCCATTAGAATCAGAAATTCTGGGTCTCAAAGTGAGACAACAAGAGCTTCAAAAACTAATATGGTTAAAGCTTGTTTTTCGCTTTTAGAAAACAAACTATCTCAAGCTGGAGATAAAGATATATACATTAGGGTTGTTGACCAAAGTAGTAAAACCCTTCTTTCAGAAAAACCTATTACAATTATTAGTTCTAATGGAGAGAATATTTCATTGAGTTCTAAAAGAACTGTTAATTATCAAAATGAAAGTATGGATGTTTGTATATATCATGAAATAATTGGAACAATTGAAGCCGGGAATTTTAAAGTAGAGATTTATAATGATGGATTTTTGATAGGAGGTTCTTCTTTTGCTTTAAGATAATTATAATATAAAAATTAGTCCAATTAGAAAAATGATTATTATCACCAGGTATTGCCATATATCTACAAAATATATACCATACTTTTTCCAGAAAATTTTTATTCTATCTACTGTTTTATTATTTTTCAATTTATCTATTTCCAGTTTAAATGCTCAGTTTAATGATACGCTTTCATTAAAATATAAAAATTCTAAAATCATTATTATTACTAAAAATAATGAAACTAATGAATGGGGTTTTGAAGATGAAGAAATAAAAACTGAAGAATTTAATCATTCATTAAGATTAGGAATTTCCTATGGAAATTTACAATTAAACAACATAAGTCTATTAAAGGGCAACAATGATTTTAGTGCAATTCCTTACAACAAGTTTAATTCATCCAATTTTAAATTTAATTTATACCTAAAATCGTTTAAATTAAAAAATGATTTATTTAAAATATTTGTAGGGTTGGGGTTAGAAAAAAATAAATTAAACCTTGGTTATAATTCTTTAAATATTGTAAGAGATAGTCTAGTTTTTTTTAACTTAAATATGCTTAATGTGAAAAGAAATAATCTAAATCATCATTTTTTAAATATTCCAATAAACTTGAGTTGGATACCAATAAAAAAGAAAAACAAAAATTTAAAAACTCAAATCGAATTGACCAATCATTTTTTGTGGTATGGAAAAAATAATTTAAGATATAATGATGGTGATCAAGTTTATAATTATTTCGTTAAAAATGATTTTTTCTTTGAAAATTATTATCTGTCAGGTTGTTTTAAGATAATATGGAAAAATATTGGTGCTTACTTCCAGACAAATTTGACAAACTACTCTACTCTTTTCTCAAATATTTATAATTATTCATATGGAATAACATTATGTTTATAAAACTTATCAATCCATATTTACTATTAATTATTATGGTGTTATTTAACTCATGTAGTGATGATGACTATAACCCAAATCTACTTAAGCCTAAAACAAAAAATAATTATGGTGAAATTCTCTTTGGTTTAGAAAAAAAATATTGGAAAAGTGATTTAGGAAAACAAATAGAAAATTCATTTGAGAGGCTTGTAAAAACTACCCCACTTCCATTTGAGAAAGAATATGAAATAGACTTTGTAGTTCCCAATAAGATTTTAAAAAATATAAAGAATAATAACTGTTTTGTATTTATTGATATTGATAAACATCATCCTAATAATATGGCCCCTATTATTAAACAAAATCTTTGGTCAAGAAACCAAATAATAATAGAACTAAAATTTAAATCATCAGACATAGCACAACAATATTTTCAAAAAAATGCTAATGAATTAAAATCTATAATAAAAGATTTCAACTTAAAAAAAATAGCTGAAAGATGGTCATTCCAAAATAATATCTCTAATGAGTTAAAAGGTGAAAATTCACTAAAATTTAAAGCTTCTAAAAAAATAACACTTAATAAAAAAAATAAAAACTTTTGGTGGTGGAGTCAGTTAGAAATTCAAAAAGACCAAAATGGTTCCCATGAAATTCAAAAAGGTATTATCATATATCAATCTCCTTATATTAACAAAAATCAATTTCAAAAAAATAACATTTTAAAATGTAGAGATTCCATTGGAGAAAAGTTTCTTCTTGGAAAAAAAAATAATTCTTATATGGTTACATCCAAAAATGGCATCAATGAAATTACTGACAGTTCGTTTTATATTAATAATAAATATGTTAAAATGGTTAATGGTTGCTGGCGAATGCAAAATGACAAGATGGGGGGACCCTTTGTGAGTTATTCTTGGTTAAATCATAATAAAACTAAAATTATAACTGCGGAGGGCTATGTATATGCTCCTAATTTTGAAAAATTAAAATATTTGAGAGAGCTAGAATCAACTATTGTAAGTGGTATTTAAATTAATCTTCCACATAAATTTCTTTTAATATAGCTTCATTTTTAATAGCTTTTTTCCATTTTTTAAAACTCAAAAAGTCTGATTCATTAATGTAATATTGTTTATTGTTTTTTAAGATAATCATAGCACCACCATACTGAAATGAAATACTTTTCACCTTATTCCAGAATATAAAATGATTTGTATTGTGAGCAATAATTATTGATTGGTTAGTGATCACTATTTTGAAATTATCTCTTCCAAGAATTAGGAAAAAAACACTTTCTAATATTATAAAGATTAATGAACTTAAAAATAAATTGGTATTGCTTACGTACATCAACAAAATCAATCCTAAAGGGACGTAGAAATAAAATGGTAGAGTTTCATTAAAAACAGCTTTTTTCCAGCCAGAATTAGATAGCTTATATCCCTTATGGTTTTTAAAAATTTTTAGTTTTTTCCACCTCGAAAAAGATTTAAACCCCCACATAATCAAAATAATAATTGGGAAAAAAAGAGTTATTTCCTTAAAAAAAGTAATCTCCCAGCCGTAGTCATAGTTGTGATAGAAAAAAGAAACTAAAGCAAATACTAATATGAAAATATTGGTAAGCAGTTTAAGAAAAGAATTCATTAATTCTCTATATAGTTGTAATTATCACAGTCAAATATATAGTCACAATCAGAAAGAACTATGTCTTTTAAAGTAAGCATTGCTGCAATGGCAATTTGAGAGTAATTTTGAGATGCATTTTTAAAATTACCATATTCATTTTTCCACATCCACTGAATTAACTCCATTCCTTGCATAGGTTCATTAAGTTGACTTAGTAAAGATTCTACATTTTTAGCTCCAGCATGATAAATGTGTAGCACTAAAAACTTAAACCATAATTCGTTTCCTTCAGGGTCAATATCATCCATGTTACAAAGAATTCTTCTAGCTTGTGGAATACAAATAGTTTTTAATAACTCACTCGCAGCAAAAGCAGATTTATTAAAATCTTTTCTTTCATCAACATATCTATTGACAGTTAACCCCATTGTTCTAGCAACTCTTTTCATAATTTGAAAAGGTCCATAAGCGCCTACACTAGAGTATTTCAGCTGGGCCGGGCTCTCAATTAACAGAATAGATTGCGCATACCAAGGATCCACTCCATTAGCATGAAAAATTTCTATAGCACTTGCTATAGAAGGTATCACTTCCTCAATTTGATAAAATTCTTTTTTGCCTGTTGTTATATATAGTTTGGTGTTAGAATCCAAACACAAATAATCAACAATAGAATCTTTAAAGTCTTTTTTTTCTTCTTCAGTCTGACTAAACCAAAAATCTCTATCTATATAATCTAAAATCTGTCGATTACTTGCAATATTTATAATACATGTATCTTTTGTTGTGTTAATTACAGTTTTCCAAAATTTAGATTGAGGCAGTGTATCCCACCTTTCAACAACTAACATTTCAGGATCAATAACAATATGACTACAGGAGTCTTCAGAACAATAAACGTCAATTATATTTTGGGCGTGAATATTTTGTAGAATAATGAAAAATAAAAGAATACTTAATTTCTTCATGACAATAAAAGTAAAAGAAATTAGAAGTGAGATTTATTACTGTAAAATCAAATCTTAAGATAAGATTGTGGATAATTATATTTTTATCAATATATCTCCTGCCCTTTTTAGAGTTTCCTCCTTTTTAGCAAAACAAAATCTTAAATTTTTTTCATCAATATTAGAAGAGGATAATCCAGATACAGGTATACTTGCAACACCATTAATTTTAATCAGCTCTTCAGCCATTTCATTATCAGGCATTTTAGATATTCTAGAGTAGTTTAAAAGTTGGAAATAAGTTCCTTTACAAGGAATTGCCTCAAATCTGGATGCGGCAATTATTTCTAAAAACAAATCTCTTTTTTTTTGATAAAAATTACTCAACTTCAAAAAATTTTCTTTCTTCTCTATATAATCTGAAATAGCTAATTGTAATGGATGATTACAAGAAAAAACATTAAACTGATGAACTTTTCTTATTTCAATCATCAAATCTTTTGGAGCTAACACATACCCTAACTTCCAACCTGTGATATGAAAAGTTTTTCCAAATGAAAATGTAGCAACAGATCTTTTAAATAAATTAGGATATTGACATACTGAAAGGTGGCTTTTCCCATCATATACTAAATGTTCATAAACCTCATCACTAAGAACTAAAAGATTGTATTTTTCTGCAATTATTTCTAAATTAAGCATGTCTCGATTATTAAGGATAGATCCAGAAGGGTTGTGAGGGTTGTTGATAATAATCATTCTTGTTTTTGAAGATATAATATGCTCCACTTTTTGCCAATCAACTTTAAAGTTGGGAGATTCTAGTTCAATGAAAACAGATTTTCCTTTATTTAAAGTAACTGCAGGCTCATAGCAGTCATAAGATGGAGAAAAAATAATTACTTCATCGCCTTGATTTATAAATGCTGAAATTGTTGTGAAAATAGCTTGAGTTGCTCCTGATGTAATTGTTATTTCATCTTCTTCATCATAATATTTTTCATAAAGTTGGAAATGTTTCTTAGCTATAGCTTTCCTCAGTTTTAATACCCCTTGCATTGGAGCATATTGGTGATATCCTAAGTCAAAATATTTTTTAGATAAACTAATAAGTTCTGGGTCTACTTCAAAATCTGGATAACCTTGAGATAGATTGATGGCATTATTCTGGGCTGACAACATGGACATTTTGGTAAAAATGTTAGTACCTATGTGTGGAAGTTTAGATTTATTTAGTACGTTCACAAAAAGATTAATCTTTTAAGGTTTTGTTATTGGTCTTATTAATTTTTAATCCCAAACTTATCACTTCATTTAAAATGGTATCTCTCATTGCTTGGTTAAATTTAAACTGGTATTGCCCTTTAATAGGAAATATAATATTTCTATATAGATAATGATTGAAGTTTACCATAGCTCCTGATTTATTGCCTTTCCAATGACCTTTTTTATCAGTAATAAATATTTGGAAGGTATCACTCCTTATTTTTTTGTTGGGAAACATAATATCAGAAAAAATAAACATATTAGACCATTTATAATCAGTAGATGTTCTAAGTTGTAAAAAAACATCATGAGGATTTACAGTGTCATTAATTTGAACTTGAAAATTAACGGTATCTAAAAAAGAAAATTTTGAATTAGGTATATCTACATATTCATTAACTATCGTATTCTCATTAGAGCAACCTAAAAGAAGAGCAACAATGGCTAGTGTAAATAAATATTGTGATTTCATAATTTTATTTAAAGATTTTAAAATTTATTTTCTTAATAATTTATATAACTGTAAAGATACGTCTAACATTAAAATTTTAGGATTAGCATTTCTTTCAAGATGGTAATAAGCATCATTCATTAAGGTATTTATTTCTGAAATATTTTTATGGTTGATGAATGGTTGGAATTTTTTTAAAAATTTTTCTTCTTCCTCTTTTACTTCACTTCTTTCAATAGAAAAGTTGCCTAAAATACAATTTCTACTCATTTCTAACGTATAATTAATAAAGTCTTTAATTTGTTCTCTACCCATTTTTGAAAGTTCGTTAACCCAATCAATAGTGTCTGCAATATTTCTTGAATAACATAATCTCATCCACTTTATAAAAAGTGACATATTTAAAGCTGATGTCCCTGAATTTAAATGATATGAGACAGCTTTATTTAAGTTCCCGTCCGATAAATTGGCTATAGTTTTTGCTTCTGATTCAACAATTTGAAAATTATTCACCATGAATTTTGAAATTGCATTTAATTCCATTTTTGGAACAACTATGTTTTGTAATCTTGAAGATATTGTTGGTGAAATTTTGTTCTTGTTTTCAGATACCAGAATAAAATAGGTGTTTTCAGCGGGTTCTTCAATTAATTTTAAAAGTTTATTGGATGCTTGTAAATTCATAAATTCTGGCAACCACATTACAAGTATTTTAGCCCCTCCAAAAAAAGATTTAAAATTCATTTTATTGATAATTGATTGACTTTCTTTTACCCCAATTACTCCTTGCTTATTTTCATTCCCCATGGAAGAATACCAAGTTTTTTTACTGAAACATTTATACTTTTCTAAGTTGGACACAAATAATTCTCTTCTATCGTCTGATGTCTCTGAATGTTCCGTTTTTGATAAGTGGATTGGAAAAGAAAGATGTAAGTCTGGATGTTGTAATTTCTCATACTTGATACAAGATGAACAACTTTTACATGCATCATTTTCTTTAGGGGATTCACATAATAAAAGTGCAGAAAAGGAAAGTGCTAATTGTAAATGACCACATCCTGGAGGCCCACTTAAGAGAATAGCGTGAGGGACCCTAGCTTGTTTAAACAAATTTATTAATTGGTCTCTGGATGAATTTTGATTACCTAAGTCTGAGAAATACACCTAACAAATGTAATTAAACTTTGATTTAGATAATTACTTTATTGGTATTTGGTAATTGGTCCAGAATATTGGAATGATTTATTGTAGGTAAAACCAAATCACCTATATTTTTAAGAATTGGATAAACCATTGATGAATTTTTTGTTGTTTTTTTAATAATGAAACTTTGAGTATCCCAACTCTCTAAGATAAAAATGATAATCACTAAAAAAGATAATATTTTAATCATCCCTAAAACAACTCCAGCTATTTTATTAAGTAATTTTAGTTGAACAAAATTGATGAATTTTTCAATAATTTTCGTGATAATAGCTCCTGCGATTATAGTAGCAAAAAATAAAATAATAAAACTCAAAGTTGAAAGGTATTTTTCTTGTACTTTTTCAGCAATAAATGGTTCTATTAAATCTTGAAAATGAGTTCCAATCCAAACTCCAGCTACTAGACTAATTATTCCTAATATTTGGGCAACCAGTCCTTTTTTAAAGCCAGTATAAGCACCCCATAATAATGGTGATAGTAAAATGACATCTAACCAAATCATATACTAAAAATAAGAGTTAACTAAAAACTAAAATTTTCTTCTGAAAATAGATATTCACAGAATAAAGATTAAAACTATCTTACAATTAAAACTTTAGATTTTGCTTTTGAATACCCATCTTGAGATGTTGCAAAAAAATAATAAACTCCACTACCAACTACTTGGTTATTTCTATCCTTACCATCCCAAATTGCCTGTCCCCCATCTGAAAAAATGGTTTTAATTAAAAAGCCACTAGCATCTGTAATTTTAACTTCAGCATTTTTCATCATGCCAGTTACAGCTATGTTCCCATGATAATCTGGTCTTACTGGATTTGGATAAACTTGAAGTTTTGTAAACTCAATGTTAGATGAAGTTGCAGTAGATTTATATCCAAGTATTCCTTTATCAGTTCCTATAAATAGTTCACCATTTTGGTTGTTGATTGCTAGAGATGTGATTTTATTGCTGTAAAGAGGGCTATTATCCTTAGATAATGAATAAATAGTTTCTGCCCCATCTTCAGACATTAAAAACAATCCTCCTCCATCTGTAGCTATCCATTTTCTATTGGCTCCATCAATTTCAATATCTGTAATTATTTCATTTTGTAAAAGATATTGTAAGGTACCATCAATTTCAATTAGAATATTTTGGGCATCAAAATTGGTTTCATTGAATATTGGGTAGGAACTGTAAAATATGGTAGGTCCGTTATCAGTCCCTATCCAAATTTCTCCATCATTATCTATGGCTAACGTATTTACATTGCTACTTGGCAAAGAACCAGATCCTGAACTTGTTCCAATAATTTTGTATTGGTCATCACTCAAGTCAAATATGGTTTGATTGTAATCATATACAACCAATCCAACATCTTTAACAATCATCCATATATAACCATACTGATTATCCACAATTAAATCTGTACATAGTTTATCTGTAGCAAGAGGCCCGCAGTAAAAAGATTGCCACGCACCTTCATTAGTTTTCACAGAAAGCGGTGAAGTAGTGAAAGAGTTAGCTATCCATAAATTCCCCATATTATCATAACATGTCCCTGCAACACAAACACTATTACCACTTTGACCAATCCTAGTTTGTAAAGAAGAATTGTAAAATGAAAATCGCTCTGTAAACTGATTGTTATTAAACAATAATAATCCTCCACCAAAAGAAGATGCGACAAACTCATTTTCATTTAATGGATTAGCAGTTACCCATACAATATCTGAAATAGTATCAATTTCTTGGGCCATTATTGGAGTGGTTATTCTGTTGAAATAATTCCAAGAATTATTAAATTGATATATTCCATGCCAGTTAAATGTCTTATTCCAATTAGACCCATAGGTTCTTCCTGAAGCAACATATAATTGATCTCTCGCAGTCGATAAATGAAAACATTCATTAGTAAAAGGACCTCCGTAACCAATTAATGACTTATTATTTGAAAAATTATTTTTTAAACGTCTAAAACCTTTGGTTTCATCGGCTATCCAATAGTAACCATTACCATTAATAACATCATTAGCAATGATGCCAGGATTACCATTATAGGCATAAAAAAATTCTAAAGTATCTAAATTGGGACTGTAGATGGTTACATAAGAATCAGTACATGTTATTAAATTTTGATTGTCAACTTTAAAATTTCTTAAGTTTTCATTAGGATAAAATAGAGTTGTATCCCAATTATTATTATGGTATTTATAAATAATATTTGTTGGGCCAAATGCATAAAAATCCTCGTCTATTGATTCTAAATTTTTGATGTTTGACCCTATTGGAATGTTGATAGTGTTCCAGATACCTGCATCCGATAAAAAAGGGCTGCTTAAGTTGGCAAATTTTATTTCTTCATTTGTCAAGGCATAAATGTAGTCTTGTGAAATGTGTAGGTCTAATACAGCTACTTGAGAATTGTTATCGCCTATTATGTAAGTATCTTTAATTTCTTCTTTTTCAATATCTATAACCACTATACCAAACCCTAAGCATATATAGACATACTTACTGTGGCTATATAAATTATAAACTGTTTTATCTCCAATAATAGAGCTGTTTAAAATAGATGAAATATTTATAATATTGTCCCCCTTTATAAGATCAATATTGCTGGAACTATATGCAATTAATAAAGCCTGTTGAGATTGATTAGCAACTATTGCTGAAATACCAACTTCGCTTAATCCATTGACAGTGCTAAGTTTTCTTACTTCATTTGTAAAATAATCAAATTCTATAATTGAATAGGGAGTGGAAGCATAGTAGACACCACTTATAGAAGCCAGTTGATTAACTTTAGAATAGGGTAAATGGTCTCTCCAAGAATCTACTGAAAAATCTTGAGCATTTAACAATAAAATAAATGGGTTAAAGAAAATTAAAGAATATGTCAACCAATTCATAATATGCAAACTAACTAATTATAAAAATAATTATTGCAAATAAACTATTTTTGTTTTAAAATGGCTCCGTAGTTCAACTGGATAGAATATCAGATTTCGGCTCTGAGGGTTGAGGGTTCGAATCCTTCCGGGGTCACTTAACTAACCTCGCTTTTAAGTGGGGTTTTTTCTTTTAATAGTTCTTTTTGAGGCAATTTAAATAAGTCTTCCACCTTACAATGAAGAGTGTGAGCTATTTTAAGTGCTAAAACGGTTGAAGGTACATAGATACCATTTTCGATAGCATTAATACTTTTTCTTGAAACTTCTGCACTATTAGAAAGTTGTTGCTGAGTTAAACCTGCCGATTTTCTTAATTTTTCAAGAGAGTTGAGTAGTTTTTTATGATTTCTCCCCAAAATTTATTTTTTTTCGTACTCTTCAACTGCATCAGTTAATTCTTTTCCTGTATTAGGGTACAAGTATCCCGCTATGACTGTACCTATCCCAATAAGAGAAATAAGTGCCCCTACGGCTTTCATGATAGAGCCCAAAAAGAATACACCAAAAAAACAAAAGCCAGCACCTGTAAATAAAGTAATAACTCCACTTCTACGGAAATCAATTGGCTCTTTTTTTCTTTCCTCAAATATTTTTAGTAATTCTTCAACTTTAGAAGGATCATCTAAATTTTTAGAAATCTCCAAGATAGTTTTTTGTTTGTTTTTTGCATCATAATATAGCCAAACAAAAACTGAAATAGGTATGATAATGCCAGCTAAAATACCTAAGATCGGTATTAGAATAGCTGATTGATATAAATTTAAAGGTTCCATGAAAATAATTTAAAATGTAACGCAAACGTAACAATTAATTTGATGAGAAGCAAACGTTACATAAAAAATGTTTAATTAATCATATAATTTTTGTTTAATGTTTTTTTGAAAAAATAGAACTAAACCAACAGTTCAATAACTAAATAACTAAATTGAAAAAAATTATAATCTAAAGAACATGAAAAAAATTACTTTATTAATGTCGTTTTTATTAACGATATTTATTACAAAAGCTCAATGTGATTACTACGTTGTGATGCAAGATGCTTATGGAGACGGATGGAACGGTGCGTCACTTGATATGTCTATAAATGGTGTTGTTATGACTAGCTTTACTGTATCTGCTGCTGCGGCTACTGCAGATTCAGGAAGTTATTCAACTTATACTGGTGATAATGTTGAATTTTATTTTAACTCTGGAACCTGGGACACTGAAATAACTTTTCAAATATATGCTCCTGATGGATCTACAGTAGGAAGTTATGGCCCTTATGCAACAAATTCTGGAAATGACCAAAGTATTTGGACGGGTGTTTCTAACTCAACATGTGCTCCACCTGCTTGTTTAGATCCTTATGGATTATCTGCTGGAAATGGTACATCTTCAAGTATTGATGTATCTTGGACTGGAGGTCCTAATGCAACATCTTACACTGTTGAATATGGAATTACTGGATATACACAAGGTTCGGGAACAACTACCACATCATCTACAACTTCAGCAACTGTTACTGGATTAACTAGTTACACTGTTTATGATTTTTATGTACAATCTGATTGTGGCACAAATGGAACTAGTGGCTGGGCTGGTCCAATATCTTTTAGTACTTGCCCTAGTGGAGCTCCTTTTCTAGAAAATTTTGATGCAACTCCTGCATCACAAGCACTAACTAATGCAACTGCTCCATGTTGGACTCAATCAACTAATGATGTTTTTGATTGGTTAGTTAATAATGGAGGAACTACATCAAATACTACTGGACCATCTGATGATGTAACAGGTGGTGGTAATTATATGTATATTGAAACTTCTGTTCCAAGAACAGTAGGTGATAGTGCTATACTAACATCTCCAGACTTTGATATTAGCTCTTTATCCTCTGCAGAGGTATCATTCAGGTCTCACATGTATGGTGCAGCTATAGGAACATTGAACGTTGCGGTTTCTGGTGACGGAGGAACTACTTTTAACACGGTTTGGTCTAAGTCTGGCGATCAGGGAGATCAATGGGTAGAAGAAATTATACAACTTACTGGATTAAC
>CEOC01030440.1_pt1 | contig 14275 bp, 14 predicted proteins | sample 356191 | NCBI WGS metagenome assembly CEOC01 (sample SAMEA2619952, study PRJEB7988) | marine metagenome | biome: marine biome (ENVO:00000447); feature: deep chlorophyll maximum layer (ENVO:xxxxxxxx); material: "saline water (ENVO:00002010), including plankton (ENVO:xxxxxxxx)" | depth 17 m
GGTGTTGTCCCAGAACTTGCATCCAGAGATCATGTTCTTAAATTAGTACCGCTTTTAGATGAACTGTTAAACCATGTAAAATTGAAGTTAAGTGATATCAATCTCGTAGCTTTTACAAATGGCCCAGGGTTACTCGGACCACTCTTAACTGGTGCATCTTTTGCTAAATCGTTATCTTGGACGCTTAAGATTCCATCTATCGAAGTTGATCACCTAGAAGCACATATATTTTCCCCAATGATTTCAGAAAAGAATTTAAAACCGCCATTTATTTCATTACTTGTATCAGGTGGACATACAATTCTTTCATCAATTACAGATAAATCTAACTATAAAATTTTAGGCAAAACACTCGATGATTCAGCGGGAGAAGTTTTTGATAAAGTAGCTAGACATCTTGGACTCCCATATCCTGGTGGTCCTGAAATATCTAATGCATCATCAAAAATTAGCTCATCATCGTTTAAATTTCCTAGACCAATGATAAACACTAATTGTTATGATTTTAGTTTTAGCGGTCTTAAAACTCATGTGACTCAACTAATCAGCAAAACTACTTTAACTGATGAGTTAATATCAGATATTTCTTATGATTTTGAGAATGCAATTTTAGATGTTTTAATAAGTAAAACTCTGAAAGCGTCTAATGATTTAAATATTAGTGATATAGTTATATCAGGTGGAGTCAGTGCTAATAAAAGGTTGAGAGAAAGATTTGAAAAAGAAAAAAATGAAAAGAATATATATTTTCCGGACTTAGCCTTTAGTACTGATAATGGTGCTATGATAGCCTATATGGGCTGGCTGAAATATTATGATAATAATAATGACTCCCTAGAAATAAACCCAAAACCTACCTCAAGTTTGGCTTGAAAGAAACTCTAAGATATTTTTTTTGTGGGTTAAGTAAATAAAAATAACATTAACAAAAGAAATCATGATCATATAGCTGTCACTACCAATCGAAAACATAAAAAATGGAAGTAGTAAAAAACCAATTAAAGCAGATACTCCTGAAACTTTAAATAAATAATATATGATCGCCCATGTTATGATCACCATCAGTGCAACAAGAGGGCTCAAAGCTAATAAAATTCCTAATGAAGTTGCAACTCCCTTTCCACCTTTAAAACTAAGAGTAACTGGAAAACAATGTCCTATTAGAATAGTAAAAGATAATAGGTATAGTTCATATATTTCATAGCCGCAACTCATCATATATATCATCGGAATAAACCCTTTAAGCGCATCACCCACTAATGTGAATAAAGCTGCAAATTTATTACCGCTCCTAAGGACATTGGTTGCACCAGGATTTTTTGAACCAAACGTTCTTGGGTCAGGAAGATCAAACATTTTAGAGGTCAATATTGCAAAAGGAATAGATCCTATTAAATACAGTACAGTTATGATAGCAAAGGATTCTAAGTTGAGCATATTTTCTAACATCTGATTAATATATAATCAATAATACCTTAATTAAAGATAACTTTAACAATATGGCGAATTTAGACATTATTTTTTTACATGGATGGCTATTTGATAGTAGGATTTGGTATGGTTTACATAAAGAATTCCGAGGATTCAAGTCAGTAGAATTGATTGATTTGCCTGGCTATGGAATAAATAAATCATTAAAAGTAAATCACAAAGATTTTTGTAAAAATTTATTTACATCTATTAATAATGAAACAATTGTTATAGCTTGGTCTTATGGAGCCCAGTTAGCACTTTATACTTATATGAAATATTTTAATTTAGATATCAAGTTAGTTTTGATTAATGCTAATCTAGATGTGCATTCTTCTAATAATACAGAGTTAAATATCAATAACATCAATCAACTAATATCTAACCTTAGGTTAGATAAAAATAATACGATTAAAAATTTTATGTATGAATGTGTTAAAAAATCAAAACATTCAAAACATGAATTCAGGGAAATGATCAATAAGTTTAAAATGGAAGATTTCCCTCAAACTGAGAATCTTATTGATAATTTAAATGAAATGAAGCTAATTCCACCTTTTAAAAACATTTCAAACTCACTTAATAATGTACTATGTATAAATACAGAAAAAGACCAATTTATTAATAGAACAAGTAATATTTTCCAAGAGATTCTAATAAAAGATTTAGGACATATACCGTTTATCAGCGGGAATAAGATAATATATAAATCAATTATGGATTTTATTTGATACAATGAAAAATATCAAAAACAAGATAATGTATTCATTTGATAAAAAAGCCTCATCTTATGATAAGTACTCTTTAGTTCAAGATGAAGTTGCTCGAAGACTCTGCGACAGACTCTCAAGTATTACGATTAAACCTATGAACATATTGGATATAGGTTGTGGCACTGGGTATTTATCAAATATGTTATTTAAATTGTATCCGCATGCTAATATTACATGTCTTGACATCTCACTCAATATGCTAGAAGAGTCTCATAAAAAAAATTCAAATCTTAATTATGTATTGTCTGATGCTGAAAATATGCCTTTTAAAAATAGCAAATTTGATTTAATTGTTTCCAGTTTTACATTACATTGGTGTTTTGAGATTGAAAAAATATTTTTCGATATACATCGCTTTCTTAAAGATAAAGGGCTTTTTTTATTTACAACTGTGGGTCCAAGTACTTTAGATGAACTTAATACTGCTTACTATGAAGCTGTAGACTCTGACGTGCATATTAATTTTTTTTCCGATATGCACACATATGGAGATTTATTGCTAAAATTTGGTTTTAATGATCCAGTGATGGATACGGAAAAAATCGTCATAGAATATAAAACATTTAAAGATGTCTTGGATTCGTTAAGGAAAACTGGAGCAAATACGGTTATGGAGAACATTTCTAGTTATACAAGCAAAGATTCCTATCGAAAATTATCTGAGGCTTATCCAATTAATCAGAGCAATAAAAGATATCCTGTCACCTATGAGATGATATATGGTACAGCTTGGAAAAATCCGGAAAATACTGATGAAAATACTGGGGTTATACCTATAAAAAAGATCTAAATTTTCTAAATTAGAAATTCCATAAGTACTAATATTTTGTTATGATGAGACTCATTAAATTAAGGATGATTAATGAAGATATTTAGCATTATATTAATGGTTATTTCTCCAACAGCAGCATTAGCGGCTTGGGAGACTAATATGCCACGTGGTGTAACACCAACCAGTGAAATAGCATACGATTTACACATGCTCATTTTCTATATAACTGTAGTGATTGGCATTTTAGTATTTGGTGCAATGCTATATTCTATAATATATCATCGTAAATCACTCGGACATAAACCTGCCAGTTTTCATGAAAGCACAAAAGTAGAGATCATCTGGACAGTGATTCCTTTTATAATTTTAGTAGGCATGGCAGTACCTGCTACAAAAGCTTTAATTTTAATGGAGGATACTAGAGATTCTGAGATAACTTTAAAAGTTACCGGCTATCAATGGATGTGGCAGTATGAGTACCTTGAAGACAGTGTATCTTTTTTCAGTAAAATTGATAATGAAAGTAACGTGGCAAGGAGACTTGATTCCGGAGTCGATGTAACTGGCGTCGACCATTATCTTAGAAATGTTGACAATGTAGTAGTTTTACCAACAAATACCAAAGTAAGAATTTTATTAACTGCAAGCGATGTAATTCATGCTTGGTGGGTACCAGAATTAGGCGGTAAAAAAGATGCTATTCCTGGATACATAAATGAAATGTGGGTTGATATTAAAGAACCCGGTGTTTACAGAGGTCAGTGCGCAGAACTATGTGGTAAAGATCATGGATTTATGCCAATAGTCGTGAAAGCTGTACCTAAAAACGAATATTATAAATGGGTTTCAATCCAAAAAAGCAACAAGGTTGCTATAACCAAATAAACGGAAATTATATATGAGCGCTAATATAGATAAACTACACGATGATCATAGCCATACTCCTACAGGAATAATGAGATGGATAACAACTACCAACCACAAAGATATAGGTACGATGTACTTATGGTTTAGTTTAATTATGTTCTTTATCGGTGGCTTGATGGCTTTAGTTATCAGGGCAGAGTTATTTCAACCAGGTTTACAATTGGTTGTCCCAGGATTTTTTAATCAAATGACTACAATGCATGCCTTAGTAATGATATTTGGTGCAGTCATGCCTGCTTTTGTTGGTCTGGCGAATTGGCAAATACCGATCATGATAGGTGCGCCTGACATGGCTTTGCCTAGACTTAATAACTGGAGTTTCTGGATATTGCCTTTTGCATTTACTATGATGTTGAGTACTTTGTTTTTTGAAAGTGGAGGACCAGCTGCTGGTTGGACTTTGTATCCTCCTCTATCATTGCAAGGCGGTGATTCTATGCCGTTTGTTATTTTGTCTATCCACTTATTAGGGTTATCCTCAATATTAGGGGCAATCAATGTCATTGCAACTATACTTAATATGAGGGCACCTGGAATGACTCTTATGAAGATGCCAATCTTTGTATGGACTTGGTTAATTACGGCCTTCTTGTTAATCGCTTCAATGCCTGTATTAGCTGGTGCAATCACAATGTTATTAACAGATAGATTCTTTGGTACTAGCTTTTTTACTGCTTCCGGCGGCGGAGACCCAGTTTTATTTCAGCATATCTTTTGGTTCTTTGGTCATCCTGAGGTATATATTTTAATTTTGCCTGCATTCGGTATTGTATCGACCATTATCCCAGCTTTTTCTAGAAAAAAACTTTTTGGTTATGACTCTATGGTTTATGCAACTGCATCTATTGCTCTTCTGTCTTTTATAGTTTGGGCTCATCATATGTTTACGGTTGGAATGCCTCTAGCAGGAGAGCTATTCTTCATGTTTACAACCATGTTAATCGCTGTTCCAACAGGGGTAAAAGTTTTTAATTGGGTTGCCACAATGTGGAGAGGATCTATGACTTTTGAAACTCCTATGTTATTTGCTATCGCATTCATAGTTCTATTTACTGTAGGTGGTTTTTCTGGATTGATGCTTGCTATGGTGCCAGCAGATTTTCAATATCATGATACGTATTTCGTAGTAGCACATTTTCATTATGTTCTTGTTCCAGGAGCTGTATTTGCAATTATAGCAGCAGTTTATTACTGGTTACCTAAGTGGACTGGAAAAATGTATAACGAAAGTTTAGGTAAGTTGCATTTTTGGTTAACAACTTTTTTTGTCAATCTAACATTTTTCCCTATGCATTTTGTTGGTTTAGCTGGTATGCCAAGAAGAATACCTGATTATGCTGTTCAATTTGCTGATTTCAACGCGATTGCATCTGTCGGTGCATTTGGCTTTGGCTTATCTCAACTATTGTTTGTGTATATTTTATATAATGCACTTAAACAAAGAGTTACAGCAGAAGATAAATGTTGGGAGGGCGCTGAAGGCTTAGAATGGACATTATCATCGCCACCACCATATCATTCGTTTGAGAAAGCACCAAAAATAGACTAATGAAAAACTTTAAAAATATATATCTTTCTTTGACACTGTTTGCTGTGTTTATGTTTTCTTTCTCATACATGCTCGTACCTCTATATGATATATTTTGTGAAATCACAGGTTTAAATGGTAAGACAAATCAAGAAAAAGTTATGAACATCAATGAAAATCCAACAGAGAGATTTATTAGGGTTAAATTTACATCAACAATAGCTAATTCAGCTCCGTTTATTTTTGAGCCAGTTGATCGTGAAATGACTGTACAGATTGGAAAGATTTATAATACTTTCTATACCCTGACCAATAGTTCAAATTCCTTAAAACATGCAACGGCTAGTCCTAGCGTAGTTCCTAGTGAAGATGCTGAGTATTTTAAGAAGATTGAGTGTTTTTGCTTTAGTCAACAAGAAATAAATGGACTTGAAACTAAAGAGTTACCCCTTCAATTCATCATTGATGATGACTTACCTTTAGATACTAAGACATTAATATTATCTTACACAATGTTTAACACAACAGATCAAATTGGATCTAATTTGGAGAAATAATATGAGTGACTCTAATGGGTATTACGTACCTCATGAAACTAAATGGCCATTTTTAAATACTGTAGCTCTTATAGTTTTATTTATTGGATTGGCAAACTATATGAATGGCTATGCTTCTGGTATGAGTATTATGTTTACAGGCTTAGCACTAGTCTTAATTATAACATATGGCTGGTTTTCTGAGGTTGTGCGTGAAAGTGAGTCCGGAACATATAATGCACAAGTAGATATTTCTTTTAGATGGGGCATGGTGTGGTTTATTTTCTCAGAAGTAATGTTTTTTGCAGCTTTTTTTGGTGCACTTTATTATGCTAGAGAACTCTCTTTACCTTGGCTTGGAGGTGTAGGTTCAAAAGTATCTACAAATATCGTGCTTTGGCCTCAATTTGAGAATGTATGGCCATCAAATGGTCCCACTAATGCAGGCGGTGATTTCATTTTGATGAAGCCTGGCGGCATACCTGCTATCAATACATTATTGCTTTTAACAAGCGGTTTGACTGTTACCTGGGCACACCATGGTTTAAAAGAACAAAATAGAAGTAAGCTTATATATGGATTAATTATGACTGTATTATTAGGTTTTATTTTTGTTGGATTCCAAGCATATGAATACATGCATGCTTATTCCGATCTAAATCTTAAAATGACTTCTGGTATATATGGATCTACATTCTACATGTTGACTGGCTTCCATGGCTTTCATGTAACCCTTGGAGCAATAATGCTAACAGTCATATTATTCAGATGTATGAAAGGGCATTTTTCAGGCGACAATCATTTCGGATTTGAGGCAGTAGCATGGTACTGGCATTTTGTGGATGTTGTCTGGCTTGGTCTTTTTGTATTTGTATATTGGCTGTAACCCTATATGCCGTGTGGTTGTATTAGATCCAAATAATAACCAATTATAAGGACTGCAAACAATAACACAGATAAAATAATCCTAGTTCTAAGTGAATGAAATCCTCTATTTGATGGTTTCTTATCCTTTATAATATAGAAAAATCCCGCTGCGAGATTATAAATGATTAGCGCAAGTAATATTAATATTATATATTTCATTTTAAGTAAAAACTTTTTAAATCAGCATACAAAAAATTAATGATTAAGACTATTAAATATTTGACTTTTTTATCTTTAATCACGTTATGCGTGATTTTGGGGCTATGGCAGGTAGATAGAGGTAATGAGAAAAAAGATATATACAACTCTTATATAAATAAACTCTCTAATGGACCTATTGATTTAAATTTACTTTCTAATGAGCCTGGTCAGTTTACTAACATAATAATCCAAAATTCATCCTTTAGATATTTATCTAAAAAGCAGTTTCTATTGGATAATAAGGTTAATAATCATCAAGCTGGCTATGAGGTCTTAACTCCAATTAAGGTTGATAAAAAAATCTTATTAGTCAATAGAGGTTGGGTAACAAATCATAATAGACAAAGATTGCCCAAGATAAATATTATCGATAGTAAGAGCAATCTTGAGGGATATATATATTACTATGCTGACGCCTATGAGTTAGAAAAAGATACATATCAGCTTGATTTTCCCATGGTAATACAAAATATTAAGCTAGATGATATTTCAAAAATTTTAGGTAGTGATGTTTTGCCCTATGTCCTAATTTTATCAAAAAAACAGGATAATGCTTATGCCATCCAGTCTAGATATCAAGAGAATCCAGAATTGAAACATTATATGTATGCTGGTCAGTGGTTTCTTTTTGCTCTGATAGGGTTTATATTTATGATAATTTTATTGAGGAAAGCTAAATGAATTCAAATCAAATTAAATTATTATTAATAATATTTATTTTTCTACTACCGTTTATTATATCTTTCTTATTACTAGATGATTATGCTGAAGATAAAGAATGGGAAACCACAAATTATGGTGAATTAATCAAACCAATCCTGCCAATTACCAATATAAAAATAAATACTGCATCAAATATTTCTAACACTAATTCACTAAATGGAAAATGGTCTCTGTTGTACTATTTGAAAAATGATTGTTTAAAAACATGTGAGGAAAATATTTATCTATTACGTCAGGTAAATACTGCTCTTGGAAAAGATATGGATCGACTACAAAGAATTCTAATGTTTGATGAAAATGTTAAGTACTCCTCAGAGTTTTTGACGTCTTATCCTGGTTTGATTTACATATATAATAAACCTAATAGTTTACATGGTTTATTAAGCAGTCTGTCCGATGGAGAATCATCAATATTATTAATTGATCCTCTAGGCAATGTTATATTAAAATATAGCGAAGAGTTACAAGGAAAGAAACTTTTAAAAGATTTAAAAAAACTTCTTAAGTTATCAAGGATTGGATAATAATGAGCTTAAAAACACTCAAAAACATATGTTATTTTGCTGCAACTTTTACACTAGTTGTCATCTCTGTTGGAGCCTGGGTAAGGTTAACTGATGCTGGTCTTGGTTGTCCTGACTGGCCAGGTTGTTATGGAATATTGAGCACCCCTGATACAGAACAAGAATTATTAAGAGCAAAGGAGTTATATCCAGACAGTACTATCGATATTGGAAAGGCATGGAGAGAGATGTTTCATCGATACTTAGCAGGCACATTGGGAATTTTGGTTTTCTTAATAACCTATTTAACACTTAAGTATGCAAAACATGTTCCAAAAATATATCCTATTTCTCTATCTATACTCATAGTGGTACAGTCTACTATGGGTATGTTAACTGTCACTCAGCTAGTTAAACCCACAATTGTCACTACACATCTAATATTAGGGATGACTACAGCTGGGCTTCTACTATGGAATGGATTGCAAGTTCAAATAAAAGATAAGATTAATAGTATAGATTTTAGACTAGTTAATTTAATATTTATTTGTACATTAGCATTAATTTTTCAAATTATACTGGGTGGATGGACAAGTACAAATTATGCATCATTAGCTTGTACTGATTTTCCTAAATGTCTGAATCAGTGGTGGCCATCTAATATGAATTATTCTGAAGCTTTTAAAGTTTTCAATCTACCCGATATAAACTACGAAAAAGCTCCTTTGGTTTATGAAGCAAAGTTAGCAATACATTTCACACATAGAATTGGTGCATTAATTCTCACTGGTTTATATGCTTTATTATTTATCTATTTATTCTATATACAAAAAAACAAAACTATAAGAAATATTGGTTTTATGGTATTTGCAGTCTTTACGATCCAAATTCTTTTAGGTATATCTAATGTATTAATGAGTCTACCTATAAGTGTGGCTGTTTTACATACTGTTAATGCTTCTGTTTTATTACTAACTATGATTACTTTACTTTTCTATTCGACATACCATACTAAGGAGTGATAATATTTACACATGCAATATCCTTCAGCATATAATACTGGCAACACCATAAGTTTAGTACGTGAATTCATTGCTTTAACTAAGCCAAGAGTTAATCTTTTAATCATGTTCACAGCTATAGTTGGCATGTTGTTAGCACATAATTCTGTTTTGAATTATGAATTAATTTTTTTTGCTAGTATCGGCATAGGTTTAGCAGCTTCTGCCGCAGCAATAATTAACCATGTTGTAGACCAAAAGATTGATTCAATCATGGATAGAACAAAATCAAGACCGCTTGTGAACGGCTCAATTAAACCACAGCATGCAATATATTTTGCCTTGTTTCTTTCTTTTGCCTCAATTACACTCCTTTATTTACTTGTAAATACATTAACAGCTCTTTTAACATTTATTTCAATAATAATTTATTCTTTCATCTACTCGGTTTACCTTAAAAATCTTACTTCACAGAATATTGTTATTGGCGGTATAGCTGGAGCAATGCCTCCATTACTTGGCTGGACCTCTATTACTAATCAAATTGAACCATTTCCACTGGTCTTGTTTCTAATAATTTTCCTATGGACTCCACCTCATTTCTGGGCCCTTGCTGTTTATAAATATGAGGACTATAAAAAGGCTGATATACCTATGTTGCCGGTAACTCATGGAAAAGACTTTGCTAGATTACACATATTTCTATATTCAATACTGCTTTTTTGTATTACTCTTTTTCCTTATATATTAGAGCTATCAGGATTTATTTATTTAAGTGGAGCTATTTTTATAGGTTTAAAATTTGTCATGGACTCATATACCTTAATGACTACAAAATCCAGTAGAAAAGCCATAGGGTTATTTAGATACTCTATAACATACCTAGCTCTATTGTTTGCTTTTTTATTAGTAGATCACTACTGGTATTTAAATATAAATTAAGCGATTAGGATACTATCTTTTATTAGACTTAATGATTTACTTTCAATTTGTCTAACTCTTTCTTTTGAAATATTATATTTTTTGGATAAATCATCAAGAGTGCTTTTATTATCTAATAAATATCTTTGCTGGATTATATCTTTACTTCTATCATCAAGTTTTAACATAGCTTGCTTAAGTTTAGAGATATTATCTGAGCTTTCGTCTTCATATTCTAGCTTTACTGACGGATCCATATTATCAGTTAAATATGTTGACGGAGAAACATCATCATCTTCCAACGGGTCATATGAAACATCATTGCCACTAAGCCTAGATTCCATTTGAGTGATTGTTTCTGGTTTAACATCTAACTCAGCTGCAATATCTTTTTTCTCTGCTTCAGTCAACCAAGTCGACGCTGATTTTTTGCTTTTGAGTTTAAAAAATAACTTTCTCTGAGCTTTTGTTGTAGCCACTTTGACTATTCTCCAATTTTTTATAACAAACTCATGGATTTCAGCTCTTATCCAATAAATTGCAAAGGATAACAGTCTTACATTCTTTTCTGGGTCAAATCTTTTTACAGCTTTCATTAAGCCAATATTTCCCTCTTGAATTAAATCTATTAGAGGTAAGCCATAACCTTTATAAGTTTTAGCAACATGCACTACAAATCTTAGATGTGCCATTACTAATTTTCTTGCAGCATCAAGGTCATCAGATGAATGAAGTCTTTTGAACAAGAGTTGTTCTTCTTCTTTTGACAACAGTGGTGTTTCCCTTAGCTGATTAAGGTAATGGTCAAGCGAATCACCATGTTCTAGCGAACGTGACATGTCTGTTGGTAAATTTTCAATAAGTTCATTACTCATGAGTATTGCTCCTATCAGCTAATTATAATGTCATATTTCATGTATTCAAGGTTAAAAATCAAATATTTTCTGATAATTATCAATATTTTAGGCAGTTTTGCAGTTTAAACCTATATTTTCACAATTAAATTGTGATTTTTGATGATTATAATATTTGATATAATTATACAGTGAATCTCATGATTAGACTAAAAAATATATATTTACTATTTCTGCTGGCGTTTATTTTGCCTTTATCTCCAGCTAATGGAATGAGTTTCTCAGATAGATCGGTTGATTATATCTTACCTAATGGCTTAAAAGTCGTCTTAATTCAAGATAGAAGAAGTCCTGTAGTGGTCTCTAGTATTTGGTATAAAGTAGGATCTAGTTATGAGCAAAATGGAATATCTGGCATCTCGCACATTCTTGAACATCTAATGTTTAAAGGAACTAAGAATATGAAACCAGGTGAGTTTTCAAAAAAAATTAAACAAATAGGTGGTTCAGAAAATGCATTTACAGGTAGAGATTTTACAGGCTACTACCAAAAAGTACATAAAGATTATTTGGAGTTATGCTTAGAGCTGGAATCAGATAGAATGAGAAACTTGGTTTTTGAACAAGACCTAGTTAATAAAGAGGTTGATGTTGTAAAGGAAGAGAGGAGACTTAGGACAGACGACCAACCGATTTCTAAGGTGTTTGAAAAAATAGGACAACAAATTTTTGGAATGTCTGGTTATGGCATTCCAATAGTAGGCACCATGAATGATATTAGTAATGTTACCATTAGTAATTTAAAAAAATGGTACGATAATTATTATGTACCTAGTAATGCTATTGTAATTATTGCTGGAGATATTGATTTTGATAGAACAAAAGAATTAGTGAAAAAATATTATGGCAAGATTGAAGATCAAAAACCCATTAAACTAGAAAACCCTATTGATCATGAAACTTCTTTTGACGATATGCTTGTAAGGGATAAGGTTTCACAACCTATAGTCCTGATGTCATTTAAGAACAAACCATTTTCTGAAAATAACAAAAAAGAAATGTATACATTAGAATTATTGTTTGAGTTAATGGACGGTAGTAATTCTTCTAGGTTTACTAGAAACCTTATCGATAAAAAACAAACAGCTATTAACACATTTATTTCATATGACACATATTCTAGAAAAGAGAATTTGATAACTTTAGGTGGATCACCAAGAAAAGGAATTCCCCCAAATCAGTTTAGGGAAGAAATACTTAACGAGTTCCAAGAATTTGTAAACTCGGGACTAGAAGATGGAGAGCTTGAGCAGGTTAAATCAAGGCTGCTCGCAAACAATATTTATAAGTTCGATTCTGTATTTTACCAAGTAATGCAAGTAGGGATGTTGGAAACAAAAAACTATAACTGGAGACTACTAGATAGTTATATAGAGGACATTAATTCTATTAACGAAGATGATTTAAAAAATACTGCTAAAAATTTCATACTCAATAAAAAACACTTATATTCCTTAATTGAGCCAAAATCATGAAATATTATATTACCTTTTTTATAATAATTTTTACTACATCAGTGGAGTCATATCCAAAAATATTGACAATTAAGGAGAACAGCAATTATTTATTGGTTAATGAGAAATCTTTACCCATTATAGACATCAATATACTGTTTAATTTTGGAAGTAAAAACGATTTATCTCAGAAGGGAATAACAAATTTTTCAGTGGAATTATTGCATCAACAGAAATATAAAAATAAAAAATTTATCAATACTTTTGAAGAGATTGGCGCTCAATTTAGTTCTAGTGTTTCTCGGGAATCAACAAGTATATCTATTAGGTTTATCAATACAGAAAAGAACTTAACAATAATTTCTAGTATGTTAGGGAAAATGCTGAGTAATAAAGATATTTCAAATGAGACTTTTGAGTTAACCAAGGAGTCCATACTCAAGAACATTAAAGCCAGGGAACTTGACCCTTCTTCCATACTTTCCTACAAATCTAATGAAGAATACTTTTCTAATACAAATTTATCTCATCCAATCAATGGTTATGAAGAAAATATCATAAAAATTTCGATTGATGATATCAAGCAACACTTGATTAGTCTCATCACACAAAATGGAATCAAGGTTAGTTTTGTAGGTGATATAGATAATTCCCAAGCTGCGAATTTCATATCAAATCTTTTAGTTGACATTCCCAATGATCACAAAAAAATTGTTGACACGGAGCTAAATAATTTAAATGTAGCGTCTAAAACTATTAATTTTAAGCATGATAGTGAACAAACACATATATCAATCATGATTCCAGCAGTTACGCGTGAAGATGATGATTTTTATAATTTGCTTGTGGCAAATTATATATTTGGTGGTAGTGGATTTGGATCAATGTTAATGACCGAGATTAGGGAAAAGAATGGCCTTGCCTATTCAGTTTTTAGTTACTTAATGCCTTATAAAAATGTTGGAGTTTTAAAAATTGGTATGCAAACTGCAACCAATAATACAAAGAAGGCAGTAAGCATACTTAATGATCAGTTAAGTCTATTCGAAGAATTTGACTTTGATGAAGATAAGATTGAAGCGGCAAAACTTGGTCTTATTAGAAATTTCGCTCTTAGATTCGATACTAATAAAAAAATTCTGAATACTTTATCTGCAATTAATGATTTAGGCATGCATGAAAACTACTTTGAAAACTATATTAGTGGGATTAAAAGTGTTAATAAGATTAAAATTCAACAAGCTATTAAGTCGAAAATATTATTTAATAAAAAATTAGTCTTAACTGTAGGTAAGAATTAGTTGCTTGACAATAAGCTTAAAATAACAGGCGGTAGCCTCAGATCTAGAAATTTAAATTTCAATTCATCAAAATCCCTCAAGCCGACCAAATCTTATATTAGAGAGTCTATTTTTAATATAATTGAAATCAAAGAAGATATGACATGTTTAGACTTATATTGCGGAAGTGGCATACTGTCTGCCGAGTCAATTTCTAGAGGCATCAAAAGCGCGTTACTTGTTGATAATAGCTTCAAAACATGTAAAAAAATTAATGATGAATTCGTTAAGTTGAATATAAAAAACTATCATCTAATATGCGATAATGTCCTTAAATTTTTAAAA
>CEOC01018236.1_pt1 | contig 14269 bp, 18 predicted proteins | sample 356191 | NCBI WGS metagenome assembly CEOC01 (sample SAMEA2619952, study PRJEB7988) | marine metagenome | biome: marine biome (ENVO:00000447); feature: deep chlorophyll maximum layer (ENVO:xxxxxxxx); material: "saline water (ENVO:00002010), including plankton (ENVO:xxxxxxxx)" | depth 17 m
GATATGATAATTCTAACTGGTGCCAAAGGATTCATTGGCAAGTGCTTTGCAGAGAGACTTGACGATGAAGTAATTCTTGTGGACCAAGAAGATGCTTGGAGACTTTTTACCGACTTTGATGGGTGGGATAGAGTCAATCTAATCCTACATCAAGGTGCCATCTCTTCTACAACAGAGAAGGATCTGCAGAAGTTGTGGCACTATAACGTGGCATTCTCATGTGCCCTACTTAATAAAGCAATAGAATATCAGATTCCAATTAAGTATGCATCGTCCGCATCTGTATATGGTAATCAAAGCATTCATCAAAAAGCAAAAACATATAATCCACTGAACCAATATGCAATCTCAAAGTTGCAGGTAGATTACACTGTCTTAGATAATATTGATAAGTTCTCTCTTGTTCAGGGGTTTAGATACTTCAACGTCTATGGAGATGGAGAAGACCATAAAGGTAATCAGGCAAGTCCTGTGAGTAAATTTACAAAAGAGATTAGAGAGACTGGTGAACTCAATCTGTTTAAGGGATCCAATAAGTTCCTCAGAGATTTTGTATGTGTTGATGATGTCGTGAGTATTGTCATGAACAACACTGCAGGTAGTGGTATCTATGATATTGGTACTGGTTCTCCAGTATCATTCCAGCATGTTGCCGAATTGGTTGCAAAAAAAGAGGGTGGTAAAATCAATACCATCCCCTTCCCAGATCACTTAAAAGGTAAATACCAAACCTACACCTGTGCTGACATGAAGTGGGTTGGTAATTTTAAATTTAAAACTATTGAAGATTATCTGATGCTTTGAAGTTTACAAATGCAGTAGCAATATATTTTGAATCTGAGACGGGCACATTCGCATGGTGTGGGTACAAAAAATTACATGGAAACATTAACACCTTTCCCTTCTCTGGTTTTACTTTTTTATTGAGGGTGGCAAATTCAGTTTCTCCACCCTCTTTTACGTTGTTGAGATATAAAATAATTGCAAATAATCTGGTAACAGTTCCTCCAGCTTGTTGATCTACATGTGGTTTAAAAAAACCAACACCCTTATCATAAACTCTTATAGAATAATCTCTAAAGTAAATATCTTCAATGGGAGCACGTTCAACCAAATCTAAGTAACTATCATATGATTTATGCCATACCTTTGACATAAGTTCAAACATAGGTGTTCCGAACGGAACAACAGATTGAGTTGCTACTTTAAAGTCTTCTATAACTCTTTGCTCGTTTTTATTATTGACCACCCCTCCACCAGATTGAAGTTGAGGATTCTTATCAAACCACTCAATCATTACTTCACACCATTCATCTGGTATCAGATTAGGAAACTCAATAACCAATTCATCAATACGTTCAATCACCTTTTATAACTCTATAACTATCAGAATCAAAGTGTTGGGTTGAGAATTCAAACAGTTCAGTATCGTTCAGTGCAACCATTTGATGTCTCATCCCAACAGGAACGTGGAATCTTTCTCCAGGAGTGAGAACAATCAAATCTGCAGTTGATAAATCATCCTCATATCCATAGTACAAAGAGATGAGACCACTCTGCAAGTAGAAGGTCTCATCTTTTATCTTGTGGTAATGCCATGAACATCTCTTACCTTTCTCAAGGAACAAGAGCTTACCACAATACATTTCATTATTAACGATCCACTTCTCATATCCCCAACCCTTGGGGACATATTTAATTGAAGAAGTCATTAGAATTTACCGCCTTATCATCTATGTAGTAGTCCGCCGATGGTTTACCCATGATAAGTTCATGATACTTACAATTCCAAATCCTTAGTTGAAGTTCTGTTAGCTCCCTCCAACGAGCATTAGCTTGTGTTGCATCATCATGATAGGTTCCCATACCTCTAGCAGTGAAGTATTTAATGTAGTGCCCCTCATCATACAACTTATTGATCTTCTCAATATTCTCCCTCATAGGAGTGCTTGCTTCGTACTTACAAGTCTTACAGGTGCCATTCTTAGCAGCAATAACACCATCAATATCAATACAATAAGTCTTCATTCCAGGAAGCAATGCTCTCATGAGTTATTCTCCTTATAATACATCAATTTTGCCAATCCAATAGCAGTCCCAGCATCATTACTTACTGGTTCTACATAAAAATTTATATCCTTTGATAAATGATTTAAATATTCATAATTAGCAACACAGTTCAAAGCACAACCACCAGTTAAAACAAGATTCTTTGACCCAGACATCCTTACTGCTTGCTGTAACAGATTAATCATATATGATTCAAAATCTTTTTGCAACCTATACGCTAAGTTTGCAATCCTTTGCATCTTCTCATCCCATTCTGTAAATTTCCAATGAGTTGGAAGATAATCATATGGAATAAAGTTTGCTCCACCAAAAGTTCTGTAGAACAATCTAGAATTAATTGATCCATCCTTAAGAACGAAGGGTTTGATGTTATCATCATCTCTTCCATATGGAGCAAGTCCCATAACTTTACCACACCCCAAAGATCCAAACCCAAGATAAGAAGATATTGAAGCGTAGACCATGCCAATACCTATTGGCCACTCTCCATGTATGTCTCTAAGTTGAATATTATTAGAGTCACTCCTAGCACAAACATTTCTTGCTAACAAAGTAGCATCACTTGGATACTTCACATTAAATATACTCTCTGCTTCATGATAATCATAATCAATATGATTACCCATTCCATCAACTACAACAACACATGCATCTTCAAACCCAGAATTATAAAAACCACATAAAGCGTGTAAAGCATGATGTTGTGTGACAGTTACTATTTCATCAGGATGAACGCCAAATTTCTTTGAGATGATTGGTGTTAGTTCATTTACTTTTTTACTAACATTAATCTCATCATTGTAATCCAGACCAGTAAAACCCAAGGAACACCCAGGTTCAATTAGTTTTAAAAAAGTCTTTACAGGATACTCATCATTTTTTATTCTACTTAATCGTTCCTCTTCTAAAAATACTTCAATATCGCCACCCGAACATTTACACGCAGAAGCATCATGAGTAATATTAAATGCTATAGTCTTATTCATAAACCATGTGCCTCTTCATTACTGAGAACATAACAACCATAATGTTGAACTGCAATAGCAGATGCTTTATTTGCCATCGTTATTGCTGCTGCAATATCATTATGCATTAAATACGCATAAGTCAATGCTGCTAAAAAGGTATCTCCTGCACCCACAACATCGAATACATTCACCTTCTCGGCAGGATATATATTACCCTGATATACCGTACCATTACCACCAACAGTAACAATCAAGTTCTCAGTGTTTGGTTTTACCACTAAGTTATCAAATTCTCTTTGATTGATTTTAAAGAATACATTTGGATAACTAAACAGTTCAGTCTTCTTAGTATCAATAAAAACTGGTCCTGGAAAGTTCTGACAGAATACTTCTAGATCATTTTTAGTTAGATATCCTTTATCATAATCAGATATAACCACAGCATCATACTGCATGTGAATGAATGCAGACTTTACTTCTGATGGTTTGAGAGAATCTATCTCATTCTCTTCATCAATACGAATTAGTTGTTGATTACTACCACGATCAACTATCCTACGCTTTACAATTGATTTCTTATTTGTAATATGATTTACAAATACACCAAAAGACTCTAGGTTTGCCTTAACATTAGCAGACATACCCTTATGAGTCTCAGTTCTATCATATTTAAGAACAGGTACAGGAGCTTCTGGACTAATACGCTCTACGTCTCCGTAGACATACTCATCATCACAAGTCTCTCCGATCAATAATACGTTGAATTGTTTTTGTGGTTGCATAATCACTAATTCTACTAAAGAATACTAACTTAGCAGCATACATTGATCCAATGACTGACTTACCTTCCCAGTCAGATCCAACAACCATTATATCTGGTTGTATGAAATTAATCAATACCTCTAATTCTAAATCAGAATCAAATAGGCTTACCTTATCTACTGCCTTTAAATTTTCTAAGAAGAACTTTCTCTCTTCTTGATTATATATTGGTCTTGACGGACCTTTCTTCTCTGATACTCTCCTATCAGTATCAATACCAACATAAAGTCTATCACCTAGAGACTTTGCAAAATTTAAAAGTTCTAGGTGACCCTTGTGTAATAGATCAAATGTACCATTTACAAACACTTTAGTTTGTGCCATTCATCATCTCCTCAAACTCGGATAATGAAATTGCACTTCTACCAGACTCAAGGCTTTGTTTGTATGATTTGTATCTCTGGACAAAGTAATCAGCAGCACTTTCCGCCAGGTAAGTTTTTCTCTGTGTTGGATATCCCATTTGGAGAAGCCAGTACAACCAGTTTGATCCACCAAATATAGAGGGTTTTCCATCTGTGATTGATGGTTCTACGCTATTGATGTTACTAAGTATAACAGATTCATACTTAGATGGGGCATAGTTTTTCCGAACGTAGTCCCAAAAATCAGACTCTTTTTTGCTGATGGCATAATGAGAGGACACAAAGTCAGCACAGGTCTCAAACAAACTAATCATGTAAGAATTATACAAGTCTTGATCAAATGAATCAAATGACCTACCCTTTATAATTTCTACTGCTTTAGAAATCCCCTCTGTGATTAACGCCACTCCAGTGCTCTCAAGTGGTTCAATAAATCCAGCACTTAATCCAATAGAGATTACATTGTTCTGCCAAATATCTCTATCATAATATGGAGTCCAATCAATAATCTTCAAACTATCTCTATCTACTCTACCATCCCAGTACGCAACAAAAGCATCTTTAGCATCCTCAACATCAGTGATGTCCCTATTAAAAAGCATACCACTACCAATTCTAGTCTGAAGAGGGATCTTCCAAATCCATCCATCAGAAACAGCAGGACACTCAACATAAGGATGCTTCTCAGAATTAGTTCCACCCTTACACTTACAATCACCCTCTTCTAAGTATGGTACATGTCCAGCAACAGCAGTATTTACAAACAATCTTCCTTGAAGATCTACTCTGTCTCTCTCTTCTTTAAGAATACTTTTAAACCCAGTACAGTCAAAGAAGATATCTCCGTTGACTACAGATCCATCAGCAAGGACTAGAGATTGAATATTATTAAAAGCATCAACCCTCTTTCCAACAACACTAGATTGAACGTGCTTCAAAATAGAAGTATTTTTTAAGTGATCTTGAATATACTGAACTAATTTAGAACAATCAATGTGCCAAGCATAGGATTTCATGTCAGCAACATCAACCTTATTGTCCAAGCTAAGATCGTACAAGGGCAATAGTCCTTTAATATCCTCATCAGTATGAGATATGGCATCCCACAAAGGAACCTTATCATCTGCCATTGGAAAGTAAAATGGATGCCATATAGAATTACCTTCCTCAACCCAATCTGGAAATAAAATACCAGCTTTAGGAATCGCATCTACAGCAGGCATCCATTCTTGTGGATTGAGACCACAATATTCATTAAGAAATTTATCAAACCCCAGCAATGTAGCTTCACCAACACCCACTGCTGTCGATTCTTCTTTGTCTATCAGAATAACTCCAACATTAGGAATTCTATGGGTAACTGCTAACGCAGTTAACCATCCAGAGGTTCCTCCACCAACAATTACAACAGTCTTAATCATTTAACTATACTCCATGTAAATATTTCCAGATATAGATGTCCCCCCAGCACCTCTATTTACAGAGTGGAATAAGAAAGATGGGAAGATAATAATATCTCCTGGTCCAAGATCTGGCTTGTAGTCTAGAGGAAATCCCTCAACGCTTGTACCAATTTGATTTTGAATATCTTTAACAGAAGGATTCAAAAACGATGTTTGAGACTTCATAGTCTCATAAATTATAAAACTCCACTGACAATGAGGATGAATATGTACATCTTGATAGTCAGTCTCGGAGTATTTATTTCTCCACATAAATCCTAGTCTTGGATTCTGACCAAAGAGACCCGCTTCTGCAAGATTTTTAGTGATAACCTCACACAAATGTGCCGTTCCTTCTTCACTTAATTTTGAATCATGTCCATTACCAAATGAAGTTGGAGTTTGAGAATCCCACGTAGGAATTAATTCTTGTTCTGGAAAATTTAAAATCTCTAAATCAATTTTATCAATAAAAATTGGAATAGAAAAAATGTCTACCTTCATTTTCTAGCAGGGAGAGGATCCTTCCTCATAGTTTTAAATACTAAAGTAGCACGAAGACCATGATAATAATCCCCGTTTGGAGGAGCACCTCTATGTGGAATATTTCCTTTAAATAAACATACCCTACCTGGTTTTGGAAGGACTTCAATAGTCTCTCCATTCAATTCAATGATAGTAGGTCCGCCCCACTCAGGTTCCCACCTCTTATTAACGTAGTAAATCCAACTAATACCATTATCACAAGAGCAGTCTTGATGCATGAGCGTATCATGAATGTACTGCTGACCATTGACCAACACCTCTCCCATCTCTAACTCAAATGGGATAGAAGCAGTCACTGCATTATAAATCATGGGATATGCACTATCCTGTGCAGACTCAGACTTTGCAGGATAAATTGATTGCTTAAAGCAAGGAACCTCTAGATCTAAATCTGCACCTTTGTCATAATCAAAGTCTGGAGTTCCATCAGCATTTTCTTTATGCCCACTACACAGACCATATTGCCAACCAAATCCATGTAGAAGAACTTGGTCAACATGATGAACAAGATACCAAGGAAAGAGATTATCAATAACAAATACTTCATCTTCCGCCAGATCATACTGACGGAAATCTAAAATCTCTTTTGAGCAATCAATATGAATCATCAGTCATCTCCATTCTTAACTTCTACAAGCAACCCATACTCTGGGAGATAAAGGTATTCAATACGAGAGTTGTGAAGTGTACGAAGAGCATCATCTAAAGTCTCAACCAAAGGTTCTCCACCAAGATTGAATGAAGTATTAAAGATGATTGGGCAACCAGTCTGTTCATAGAACTCATTAATCAAACCGTAATAATGAGGATTAACATCCTCCGTCACTGTTTGAATTCTACATGTACCATCAACGTGAATGATTGCAGGAATTTTTTCTTCAATCCCCTCCTGACACTTAACAGCATACATCATAAATGGAGTATCTTCCATTCCACGAAGATCAAACCAATCATGAACATGTTCTTTAAGAATAGATCCAGCAAAGGGGCGGAAGTATTCCCTATGTTTAATCTCATTTACATGATCTTTACCATTAGGATCACGAGGATCATAAAGAATAGATCGATTACCAAGAGCACGAGGTCCTGCCTCGGACCTTCCTTGATACATTGCAACAATGTTTTTATCAGTAATCAAACTAACCACATCAGAATAAGTTACTCCTCCTCTGATAGCAGTAGCACCCCAATTAGTTGCTATTTGTTCAATGAATTCTGGTTCGTATGTATACTCTGGACCATAATAAAGATCCTTAATTCTTTCCCGAACAGTCATAGATTCACTCACTTGATGATACACAAAATATGCTGCACCGATTGCTGTGCCAGCATCATTACTCACAGGTTCAACAAAAAGATTAATACCCTCATCTTTAAGTTGATCAAGATACCAATAGTTTGCAACACAGTTCAAACCATATCCACCAGAAAGAACAACGTTCTTATTGCCAGACATCTTGACAACCTTTCGGATAAGATCAAGAACCATTTGCTGAGACTCGACCTGGATGGCATACGCCATATCCCTACGATTCTCTAGTGTAGTAAGATCAGATTCACCTTTAGGAGTTCTAAGGAATGGATATCTTCCCTCATTAACTACTGCACCATTGGGATAGGTAGGAACGATAACATCTCTATCGGCAGTCTTCCACTCAGCAGTTCCACCATGATCAGTATAAATGGATGGAATCAAATCATTTGGTTTGCCATATGGGAATAATCCCATAGTTTTACCTGCTTCGATTGGTGCCCAACCACAATACTGAGTTACTGCCTCATATGCCTTTGTAATACCAGCACTCTCATCAAGGATGAACTCATGAGTTCCCTCTTCTTTTTCACCCTCACTATCAAAATCATCAATCTTTGCAGATCCCCAAGGACCTCTTCCTGCTTGGTGCTTATAGATAGTTTTAAAGTTTGCAGGATACTCACAGGTAAATGCAGATTCCAACTCCCAGGTCATCTCAGTTTCTCTACCGAGAGTCATGGGAATAAAAGTTCCTGCACCATCAACCACTAGAGATACTGCAGACTCAAAACCAGAGCGATAAAAAGCACAAGCAGCATGAAGTTTATGGTGAGTTCTACTAAGATCAATTACTTGAGGATGGTTATACAGATCTGCTTTACGATCAATCAAACCAAGTTTCCTTGCTAAACCAGTGTACATATTGTCACCAGTAAAATCAATCCTAGATGTATCATCCAAGGGTTGAGTATGTGCAATGACAAGATAATCAAGTCTATTAGTATACTCAAGGATTTTTACCATGGAGGCAAGTGGACCTCCATCGTATTTGTGACGAGACAGTCTCTCCTCTTCAAGAGACATAACCATCTCACCATCTTTTAGTAAGCAAATGCCAGAGTTATGTCCCCTAGCAATTGCTGCAATCCACTGTGCCATTCTTTACCTCACTTCAGTTTACTAAGGATGTCCCCAACCTGTGTGTCTACTTTGCTTTGTTCTGCAGTCTTTACATTATCTAAAAACCCATTACCTTTTGGTTTTTTAATAGTAGGTTTAGATGTTCCCTTTGGAACACCATAAACGGGTGTAGATTGAGAAGGCATCATCGCAGGTGCTTGTTGTTGTGGAGGGCAACAAGCATTATTAGATTGATTCTGTGCTGGTTTCTTATAGTTCGTATATGCAGTTCCTTTACCCATTCTCTTACGAACAGAAGCAACTACTTCCTTCTCTTGTTCTTTGGACAGTTCCATTGCTTGATCATTATAACGATCAACTACCTCGTCCATAGTCAGTCTGATTGGAGAATACTTTCTGCGATCAAGACCAGCATCAACAATATCAAAATCCTTACAATCTGGGTAAGAAATATTAATGGGGTAAGTAGATCCAGTTACAACAGTTGCAGTCTTACCAAATGCTTTAGCAAGATGCTGACCCATACTATCACATCCAAGGAAGTGATCAGCAGCATTAATAATTCCTGCCCACAGTCTCATGTCCTGAATCTGAGGTCTAGCAACTTTATACTTAGACTTCTCTTCATTCTCTTCAAGTGGGAATTGAATCTCACTCATGATAATGATAGCATAATCCTTCTTCAACTCGTTAATAATACTAACAATATTGTTGAGAGAAAAACTACGTGCCGAGGCATCAGCAATAAAGTCATCACCAATCTGTTCAACAGATCTACCAAATGGTTGAACAACTAATACTTTATTCTTACCACTTCCTTGGCGAACTTCTTCTACTGCATTGAATCCAGCAATCGCTTCCATCTTGCCAAGATTAACTGTTGGGGAAGGAAGTTCTCTAGGACCATCAAGTTCATTGATTTGAATATCAAATGCTTGAGAAAGACTACACTTTTGATTATAGTATTCCCAGATACGATATGGTTCTGTGGTAACAATATCTCTGTGCTTCAGTTCCTGTTCAAACAGACCTTTATGCCAGTTATCGAATACCTTTCCATCCAGAGTTGGATGTCCTTTAAAAAAATCGGTGCCTCCCTCACAAACGATAACAAAATCGTCGTGGGTCTCTGCATATTTTTCAAATGCAGGGATGGAGCAAATTACTCTGCCAGCTCCACCATTGACAAAAAATGCTTTTGATCTCATTAAATCAAACTCCAAATGGATAATGAATTATAATCTGGGTTATTTATCACATGAACATGACCTGTACCAAACGGTCACAGTGTCTGAACATATTCTTCTCCATGATAGCACCATGGATCATATTAGCGTCATATAATACTGCTTTATTATACTTCATGTCAGACATATATTCAAGCTTTATTTTGTCAAACTCAGGAACATATGAATAGAACCCCGTGCCACCCTCACACTCTAATAATAAATTAAGATATATCACACACGCCCATTTATTTCTAGGACCATCGACGTGCATAATAATATCTCTCCCATCATCTAAGATCTCCTGATTGTTTGTAACATTGACCAGGAATCTCATTCCAGACCAATAATAATCATGATGTTCTTTATCAAAATCAATATGCCACTCAGGATGATTGCATAATTGTTCAAATACACTGCTCAATTTTGTCAGTTCAAGATTGTCCTCACATACTCTCCGACCAACTACGGATTTAAGTAAGTCTTCATTCTCATCTCTAGTATACTTCTTTGCTTCTAAAGCAAACTTCCTAACCTCATCAGGATTTTTGTAAAAATTTTCTATCTCTATAACTTGTTTATCAAGTACCTTTACAACTCTTGCTTTAAGTTCATGATTTAAATCAAACATCATAGTAATGGCATTGCCCCATACTGTTTAGTTGGATATGCGTATTCAAAAACACTCCCAGGTATCACATCAAAACCAATGGTAAATCTTTTTCCAGAATAATAAGAGTCATTTACAACTCTATGTCTTACATTACCATTACCGAAGTATATATTTCCAGTCTCATTTTTGATACTCCAATCCTCAAACTCGGTTGTAGTATCTTGTGGTTCTAATGCAATATACCCATGAAAGGGTGCTGAATGATTGTGCCAATCTAAAACTGTATTGTGTTCATGCACATTTAACCATGCCTGTAACCAAATATTTTCTTCTTTTACATTTTCTCTAATTACATCTCTTAGTTTTCTAAAGATGTTTAGATAATGCAAAGATGGAGAGGAGACACTGAAGATATTATACAAATAATAACTCCATGTAGTGTCTCCAAATCCATCGGAGAGGAGACTATCATGACACATTACTGCTGTCTTGATAATCTCCGATTGGTTTTCTATAATATAGTCATGCTTGTAAATTTTATAATTCTCATTCATATTCTAATTATCAGAGAGTTTCAAATTCGCCTCTAGGAATAGCGGCATCAGTAGGACTTAATGGGAACATATAGAATGCCCAGTTAGGTGCTACACCAGCTGCTTGCATTGTAGCAGGGAAGTCTCTCAATTTAACACGATATGCTTTCCACTCTTCAAGCATGGAAGAAGGCATGTCAGTGCTGGTTCTCATGTCACACTGCTCAAGCATGTCGTTTCTCTTTCTTCTGATATCATCCCAAGTAAGATCTTCGTCTCTATCAAGAAGTTTCTGGACAACAGTCCACTTATCCAGAGTGATTTCACCATCGACAACTTTTAAAGACTGCTTATCATAGATATCAGCAGGCATCAATGGAGTTGAATAATAGAACTGTGGGTATCCATCAACCTCTGGAGTTGCTGCATGAACTACATTAGCAGTGTACTCCTCTTGAAGTTCATCAACAACTGGACCTCTCAGTTCACAAACAAGAGGGTTGGTTGCACAATCAACTTCAAACCAATCAACAACATCTTCAGGCATGGGACGACCATCTGCGATGTCATCTTCTGTGAGTGGTCCGTGCTTCTCGGTTCCATCTTCACCAATTTGAAGATAGATTTTATCGGGACCATTATAAGTTGCGGTTCTGGTGTTACCGTCAGTTTGTTCGTGATCGACTAAAAAGTCGTTGGGGAGAGCGAGATCGTACTCAACTCTAATTTGTCTGGTTGCCATAATAGTAATTCCTTTGTTTTGTTCAGGTTTACTCCTTCATTCTTATTTATAACATATCATAAAAAAGAGGGTGCGGTTAGCACCCCCCCTTCACTTCCTTCACACGGAATCTTTATTATATCAGACGTAAGTAATCTTGACAAGACCAGGACCGCCAGTACCACCCTGACCACAGCAGCGTTCGCAGTAGTTGGTCATACCATTCTGTCCACCATGACCATAGGGAACTCTCCAGCAACCACAACGAATCCAGCAGAAGTTGTTTGCCTGCATGACATTGGTTCCAATGAATGGAGCAGCAGTTGGGATAGTATATCTACCATGGCAATGGCAGAACACACCTCTTGGGTTCCAGTAATGTCCTCTGTGAGGTCCCATTCCAAATTCTCCACCATTGTTACCTGGTGCTAAGCAGCAAGGCCAGTAGGAGAAGCAAGCAAGAGACCAGCTGTTCTCACCCCAACCAGGTTGACCACCGATTGCACAGAAGTTGGAGAGGTTGCATCCGTTGACGTAAGAGTTACATCCCTTACATGCAGAACACTCTCTAGAGCAGCAACGATAAACACCAGCAGCACAAATAGTATATGTCCAACCTGCTTGAACATCAATAGTTCTTGTATTGTAATATCCACCTTGAGCGCCACCGTAGATGTGACAACGCTGGCATGAACAAGATCCAGAACCATTACCACCAGCACCCCAGAGTTCAAAAGTAGCTCTTCTTACACCAGTAGGAACTGTCCAAAGACAGCAGCAACCTGGACTGGTCGCACATGCACACCCATAAACCCACTTAACATTCCAAGTATCCAGTCCACTTGTTGCAACCTTTGTTGGACCAATCGATCCTGTTGGGAAGGATTCTCCGCTTACTTTCTTATAATTAGAATACTGTGCCATTTGTTGACGCTCTCTATAAGTTTATTTAGGATCAGAAGTATGTGATCTTAACGAGACCACCGCCACCAGTACCACCTTGACCACAGCAGCGTTCACAATATGAAGTCATAGCACTTGCACCACCATTACCATAAGGAACAGACCAACAAGCACACTTAATCCAGCACTCTCTAATAGACTGTGTAGACACCGTTCCAATCAGTGCAGCACCACTGGAGAACATTCCTTGGTTATAGCAATGGCAGAATCCTCTGTCATAAACAAATTCAGCACCAGACCAACTTCCTGTATGAGTGACTTGATACCAGTCACCACCATGTTGTCCTGGTTGAACACAGCACTCATTAACAGAGTGGCATAGTTCTGCCCAGCTGGTGTTCGCATATCCTCTTGCACCACCTCTGGCACAGAATCCACTCAGATTACATCCATTTACATAAGAAGTACATCCTTCACAACCAGAGCACTCTCTAGAGAGACATGGATAAACACCAGCAGCACATACAGTATACTGCCAACCCTCTTGAACATCAATGGTTTTTACATTATAGTATCCACCACTTGAACCTCTGTAGTGATGGCAACGGTTGCATGAACATGCACCAGAACCATTACCGCCAGAACCCCAAATTTGAATTTGAAGTGTCTTCACTCCAGTAGGAACTTGCCAAAGACAGCAACATCCAGGTGTGCATCGGCATGGTCCACCGTGGAACCACTTAACACCATAAGTTCCATTAAGAGCAGTACTAAAGTCTGCTGCTTCGACAGCACCATCTACGATACTATCGGCACTTAATTTCTTGTAACTAGAATAGTTTGCCATTTCTTTTTATGCTCCGATCAAACGTAGGTAATCTTGACGAGTCCGCCGCCACCCATGCCACCTTGTCCGCAGCATCTCTCACAATAAGTGGTCATACCACTTTGTCCACCTACACCGTATGGTACGTGCCAGCATCCACAACGGTTCCAGCAGTTAACAAGTGCAGATGCAGAGCCAGATCCACCAGCAAGGAATGGTGCATTAGTAGTACAAGTCCACTGATAGTTACAGTGGCAGAAGACTGATCCACCCCAGTGACCAATGTGATTACCCATCTGGAAGTCAGCATTATTTGATGTTGGTTCCGCGCAACACTCAAAGAAGGAGTAACATGCAGTATCCCAGCTGGTATTTGCTCTTCCGCAAGAACCACCGTTAGCGCAGAATCCACTCAAATTGCACCCATTTACATATGAGGAGCAACCCTTACATCCAACACACTCTCTAGAGCAGCAACGATAAACACCAGCAGCACAAACAGTATACTGCCAACCTCCCTGAACACTAATGGTTTTACTGGAGTAAAATCCTCCACCAGCGCCTTGATAGTGGTGACAGCGGTTGCAAGAGCAGTGTCCGTTACCATTACCACCAGCACCCCAGAGTTCAAAGGTCACTCTCTTGACTCCATCAGGAACTGTCCAAAGACAGCAACAACCAGGAGAGCAAACCTGAGGTTGCCCATAAATGTGCTTCACATAATATTTAAGTCCCGCATTTGGATCAAGAGCGGCATTAGGTACAGTGCCATCTATAATCTGACCTTGTACAATCTTTTTGTAACTTCCGTAGGATGCCATTTTTTACATTAATCCTCG
>CEOC01116204.1_pt1 | contig 14269 bp, 13 predicted proteins | sample 356191 | NCBI WGS metagenome assembly CEOC01 (sample SAMEA2619952, study PRJEB7988) | marine metagenome | biome: marine biome (ENVO:00000447); feature: deep chlorophyll maximum layer (ENVO:xxxxxxxx); material: "saline water (ENVO:00002010), including plankton (ENVO:xxxxxxxx)" | depth 17 m
TAACCTGAAGGTCGCAGGTTCAAATCCTGCCCCCGCAACCAAGAACACTTGATTTTAAACTAAACTTTAATCTTAGTTTATAGCTATAAGAGATTGAAAACCAAGCAAGAGGTAGATAACATGCGAGCCATAATTAAAAAGCTTTTACTGCAATGCCTAATTTAAAATTATTAATTGTTACCAAAAGCAACGTTCGACACAGGTTGTTTTTAAGAAAAGCTTTGAAAAGATCACATGACCATGAATTTTGAAGAAATTAAAAAAAATCATCTAAACATTTGGACATTAATTAAATGTATCCTTGATGATTACCCTGAACACCGGCGTTATATTGAAGAAGGGATTCTTTCTCATGGAAAGGATGATTTAATTGTCCTGGATAGATTAGCTAAAAGTGTTCTTGAAATTGCAAATGGAAACTCAGTTACTCTAAAAAACTTAGCGAGTGGCTACAGATGGATGTGCGAGAGCTTTACAAAAGAAGAACTCTATTTCAGACGAAATGGTACTTATCGTTGTAAATCTCTAAATCAAGCTATTGAGGAAACTTATAGCAATAAAGAGATTATGAAAAAGTACATGGATGGTTTACTTGTTTCGCAAGTGCTTTGGAGCAACCACTTTCGTGTTTTCCTATACTTTACCTCAAGATTCCTGCCTAAACTTCCCAACCACTTTAATTATCTAGAAATTGGTTGTGGTCATGGTTTATACATTTGTGAAGCGGCAAGGCATAAGAATTCTAAGAAGCTTAACGGTTGGGATATAAGTTCACAAAGTATTATGCACACATCTAGAGTGCTTGAGCAGTTCAATCTAAATAAAAAGGTGACGCTTGAACAACAAAATATTTATGATAAAAGGCCTGATAATGTTTTTGATGCGCTTGTTTTGGGTGAAATCCTTGAACATCTGGAAACGCCAGATATAGCACTAAAAAACCTAGCAAACCAATTGAGGTCGGGTGGTATGGTTTTCATTAATTTTCCAATTAACAGCCCCGCACCCGATCATATTTATCTACTAAAGACAATCGAAGAAGTGGTATCTCTTGTCAGAAACGCTGGATATAAGGTGCTTGAAACGGAGGCATTTCCAATGACTGGGTATAATCTTGAAAGAGCAATATCGTCTAAAGTAACTATTAGTGTTGTTGTCATTGCGGAGAAATAAACCCGATGTACTCCTTTATTTTTACGTCCGAAAATGTTAGAGCTTTTGCAAGGTTAAGCGGGGACTTTAATCCACTTCATATCGATCCGGTTTATGCACGGCGAACACTATATGGCAGCAGAGTTGTTCATGGAATTTTTATTAGCTTACAGGCACTGGAATGTTTTGCAGAAAATAGAAAAAGACATTTTACTCTAAAGAAGTTTAAGGCAACATTCATTAAGCCCTCTTTTGTTGGTAACATTACATCTTTTAATTTGATGAATTCGTCAATTGAAAATGAGCAAACCATCCATGTTCAAAATAATTCAGGCATGCAAATTGTCAAACTTTATTTTGAAATTGCTGATATGAAAGATGAGTACGATATTAAGGAAGGTGGCTTTTCTAAACAATATCCGATGGGAGAAGAACAAGACTTAAGTGTTGTTGATCAAAAATTAGATTTAATTATTGATCATTCTCTTCTGAAGGAAGTGTTTCCCAACCTTCACCGCTGTATGTCTATTACTCAAATTGCCTACATTCTAACAACAACTAGATGTGTTGGAATGTACGCGCCTGGACTGCACTCGATTTACTCGACCTGTGATCTAAACTTTTCTGAAATTTCACAAAAAGCAACAGATCTTTCATTTAGTACTGAGATTTATCATCCAGTAATGAACTTATTAAACCTAAAAGTAAGTTCCAATTTTTGCAAAGGGAAAATTTCATCATTTGTCCGTCCTAAACCAGTATTACAAAAATCTTTTATAGATATAAGAAAAGAAGTATCTCCTAATAGTTTTAAGGGACAGAAAGCGCTTATAATTGGTGGCAGTCGTGGATTAGGTGAAATTTCGACAAAGATTCTTGCTGCCGGTGGTGCTAATGTACACTTTACATATTTCCAAGGAAAATATGATGCAAAGCAACTTTTAAGTGAAATCAACAGTGATACAATGACTCATAATACTTTCAAATTTGATATTTTCAATACGCTTAAAATCCAAGAAATTAAAAAATTGGAATCGTTGACACATCTTTATTACTTCGCCACACCCAGTATTATTAGTTACGCAGGTTTAAGTTTTGACAATAAACTTTTTTGTTATTTAAATGAGGCTTATATAACTGGATTATCAAAGTTAATTGAGGAACTTTACAAAAGCGGTTGCAAAAAACTTAAAGTTTTTTCACCATCTTCCATATTTGTAGAACAGCAACCCAAAGGTTTTACGGAATACAGTGCCGCAAAAGCAGCTTTTGAAATTGCTATAAAATCTTTGGAAGCAAAGTATCCTGGTTTAGTAACCTTATGTCCAAGATTACCGAAATTCACAACAGATCTCTCGGCTTCTATAATTGCTAGTAAGGATGATCAAAATGATCCCATTGTCACTCTCTACAACTATTATAAAAAGTTTTAGCTTAGGGATGATATTGGTGCTGAAGAAGGTGTGTAAGACTCGATCTTCAATATCCATTGATCTTTCTGATCATTATATTCAAAACCCAACTCTTTATAATGATTCATCACGATTCTGTTTTTTGATGTTTCTATGTATTTCCCAACTAGAGTCTTAAAACCACGCCGCATTGCTTCTCTTGTCAGATAATCTAGAACAGATTCTTCAACACGTCGTTTCAACACCCTGCAGCTCATAAGCCAAGTATCAATGTACAAATCATCTGGACCTATTTTCTTACATATTAATACACTGATTAAACCATACTCACCAAACTTATCCTTCAACCTTACTGTAAGGGTGATTGTATTTTTATCCATCTGAAAATAACGAACCTGATCTTCTGAATAGCGTTGTGTTGTTAGATTAAATTGGTTGGTTTTATTAATCAACTGAGTTGATCTCACCAAATTCATTTCATTGATTGGTTCAAAAGAGATTTCCATCTTTAGACTACGCAGATAGGAATCCACATCATCAATAACTATGTCTGCTATATTCTGTCGTTTTTTTTCTACTTGGTAAGAGGATGCACGTGCAAAATCATCCTCTGTCAAAGATAAAGTTTCAAAATAGCCACCTGAAAGAATAATGTCTGGATATAGAGCTGGGTCGTTTCCAACTTCAGGAACTGCGACCATCGGTAATTGTTGTCGAACAAGTTCTCTCTCGGCTGGATTATCATCAAGAAAGACCATTGCGTCTAAGCCAAGATTTAATTCAAGGGAAATATCTCTGATATTTGAGACTTTATCACGCCAGTTTGCTTTAAAAGAAGCAATATTTTTTAGCCTCAGTATCATTTCATTATGCTTTTTAAAGGGTTCTTTTGCAATTTTCTCGGTGTTTTTTGAACAAACAGCAAGAACTATACCTCTCTCGCTGAGGGAAAGAGCCATTTTTTGAATGGCAGCATAAGCTTCACCCTCAGCACAACCATTACCAAGACGTATTCCTCCTATACCATCATCACCAATCTCACCGCCCCATAAAGTATTATCCAAATCGAGAATAAGACATTTTCGTGACTTACCTTTTATGCTTGCCAATATTCGTACAAGCATATCACTATAAAGAGGAACCGCCTCTAAACTGAAAGGAAGTTTAGCATGGTACCACATACGATGATCATACCAATTACTTAAACCAACCTTATTGGCAAGTGAACTGGCGTCAAACAAAACCACCTCACATTGGCGTGAAAGTTCAATTAATCCTGCATTATAGGAATGGATTAAATCGCTTTGAGTACCTTTTATAGCGAGGTTAGCATTCCCAATTAAATCGTGCGGTGGTTGGGCAATGGTTTGAACGATAATTGTCTTTGGATTATTTTGCTTTAGAGACGCAATTCGATCTTTTAAAAGTTTTAGAGCCTTATCTACCTGTACCTTTGCAAATTCACTATCTTTTATACAATCTTTAAGACTCAAACCTCGATAGTCCTCTGCAATCAAAACAGCATCTAGCTTGTTTGAATTTATTTCAGATGATGGACTAACAGATTGTTGAGTAATTTGGTCAAAACCTGGAACACACAGTTTAAGTTGGATGCCATATCGTAGTGCTGTTCCAATCAATACATCATTGATAAGATCATAAGTTGCATTACTTAAAATACCTAGTTTATATCTCTGGATATTATTTTCTTTGAAATCTTCAGAAGAAAAACCTTTTAGTTTTTTTGCAATAGATGAGAGTTGTAAATTATTTAGTCTATAATTAGAGATTTTCTTTAGTTTCTCGAGAGAAACTTTTTTTTTCAGAAAATCTTTTTTGTTATCTGGAATTTCGGGTAACCAGGGCATGGATATGGACAACATATTTATATACTTTTAATATCTGGAAAGAATTGCATCAACTAATTCTCCAACATTCTTCAAATTAGAAATCTCGCTAGTTGTAAACTGTATAGAAAAATTTTCTTCAATAGCAACAAATAATCGAATATTTCCCAGACTATCCCAATTTTCAACATCTGAAGCTGACAACTCTGGCGTTAACTCAATATCTTCTTCAAAGGTTTCTAAAAAAATGGGTGCTAGCTTCTCAAGTATTTCTTTTTTATTCATTACAATATCTTTAATAATAAGTCTAAGGTGTCTTTCTAAAATTAAGTCTAAAATACCAGTGTTTTAATTTGTTGTTTTGATAACTTAATATATATATTACAAAACGATTAGTCAAAAGACCTAAAAAAAGAAAACATATTGAAACTTAGTGCTTAAATTTTATTGGTGAAAGCAATTATTCTTTAAAACTTTAGGTAGATTCCAATTTTTTTAAAATTTATGAAAAAAACTGTTAAATATCTTAAAAAAATTGAGGATGGGAGTTGTTTCGCGTCGATAGCGAAATAAAGCTTCGTCAATTTCTTTATTAATCAAACAAAATAAATTAAAGAATTCTAAAACCAATACTTTTTTTAATGATCAAAAGAAAAAATTAATCTAACTTAAACTTATCTTTATAATTGTGAATTAAAGATTTCTTTTGTTGTTTTTTTTCCAAAATGAAATTTTCAATTACTAATATGTCAAGATTTGTATCCAAGGATAACAGGCATATTTATGATACACTTCATTTATCTAAAGAGGGGAGCATTTTAGTATCTGAAATAATAAGGGATAAAATGATCGAAAAATTTTACTGAATTAAAAATTGAATTAATTTTCAAATTTCTGTAAATGATCCCCCGAATCCGACTAGAACCAACATGAACCGAAGTTCAACGGATTTTGAATCAGTTGCGTTTGATTGTAAGTTCTTGATTTAAATACAAATAAATTTTTTTATCAAACTTTTTTTTCAAAATCTCTAGGAATATCCCTATTAATGTTAAAGCAATAAGTAGAAATCAAGGGAGGTGTGTTAATTGATTTATTTTGCGAAATAAGTTTCCTTGAACTAAAGCAAGATTATTGATAACATGATATGTGTTTAAGAGATTTTTCTTCTATTTATCCTTCTTTATTTTATCTCTAGTTTTAGTTAAGACTATTGATCTTGGTTTATCTTTTTTTGTAAACGAACAACAAAATTCGCTTGATACTGAAATAAGAAACGACATCAACAGAAATGTTGTTCTGAGGGAATTCAGTCCAAACCAAGATTATTACCTTACTCCGTCAAAAGATTATGTTGAAGCTTCAAAAAATCTTGAAAGAAAACCTTACCGAATGAGAACAGATGAGAATGGTTTTATAATTGGAAGTCAAAATATTAAATCTCAAGGTGAACAAAACCTTAAAACTGATATAATTTTTTTTGGGGGTAGCACAACTGAATGTATTTATGTTGAAGAGTTTTTTAGATTTCCTCATTATGTTTCTGTGATTATGAGTCAAAAACTACGAAGATCAATAGTCACACTCAATGCAGGATTTTCAGGAAACCACTCTATGCATTCTCTTATTAACCTAATAGCCAAGGGGTTGGTAAATAAACCCAAATTTGTAATTTTAATGAATGCTGCTAACGATGTAGGTACATTCTCTAAAACGGTTTCTTATTGGAAAGCTCCAAAACGGAGAGCTCTTATTCAAGAAGAAAAATTAAAATCAACAGATCTCTTCGGTGTAGATGAGGTAAATATTGGAGATTCCGTTTATATATTAATACACACCATATCAAAAAGGGTGAAGGATTTGCTCATTCCAAACTCTTGGATTCTTTTAAGACCTTTGATAGTTAAAATAAAAAAAGAACATTTTGTAACTGAAGGTACAGACGAATGGGAAGGCTACAGAACCAAAAAAGACTTTAAAACACTATACACTGAATTTGAGAAACAATTTACTTTTTCATTGAAATCCTTTATTAAAATTAGCAAAATTTGGGGAATTGAACCAATTCTTATGACTCAATTTAGCAGATGGACATTTGACAATACTGACTTTAAAAAGTTATACGAGGAAAAAAATCAATCCATATCATTTGATAATTTTATAAAGCTTTATCAGTTATCAAACCAATTAATAAAAAAAGTTTCTAAAGAGGAAAATATACTACTTATTGATTTAGAGAAAGTCGTGCCAAAGGATGACAGGCATATTTATGATACACTTCATTTATCTAAAGAAGGTAGCATTTTAGTATCAAAAATAATAAGCGATAAAATGATAGAAAATTTTTACAGAATACAAAATTAAATCTAAATTTTTTTTTAATCTAACTTAAACTTATCTTTATAATTGTGAATTAAAGATTTCTTCTGTTGTTTTTTTTCCAAGATGAAATTTTCAATTACTAATATGTCAAGATTTGTACCCATAAAACAATTAAATGCATCCTCAGGAGTGCATACGATTGGTTCCCCTCTTATATTAAATGAAGTATTTATTAACATTGGAGTACCAGATAATTTAAAAAATTCCTTAATTAATTCATAAAAAATAGGATTATTTTTCTTATTAACACTCTGAATTCTTGCGCTGTCGTCGACGTGTGTAATTCCTGGTACTTTAGATCGAATATAGTTAATTATATTTAAATTCAAATTTTTTATTTTTTTTCCTTTAAGTAATTTATTACTTCTAACTTTAGAAACTAGGAGCATGTATGGGCTACTACAATCTAATTCAAACCATTTACTGATTTCACTTTCTAAAACTGAAGGAGCAAAGGGTCTAAAGCTCTCTCTAAATTTAATTTTAAGATTTAATTGTTTTTGCATAAACTTATTTGTAGGGTCTGCTATAATTGATCTGCACCCTAAAGCTCGAGGACCAAACTCCATTCTACCCTGAAACCATCCAACAGCGTTTCCCCTAAGTATCTTTTTTGCAATTTTCTTTGCTAATAATTTATTTTTAACTTGAGTGTAAACTGCTCCTAATTTATCTAATTTTATCTTTATTTCCTTTTCTTGAAATTTTGGCCCTAATAGTGAGCCTTGCATATTATCATTTCTTTTAACAACTCTTGTTTTCTTCAAATGTATGTACCAAAATGCTAAAGCTGCACCAAGAGAACCGCCTGCATCGCCTGAGGCTGGCTGAATCCATATTTTATCAAATATTTTTTCTTTTTGAATCAATCCGTTTATGACACAATTAAGGGCAACACCCCCAGCTAAACACAAGTTGTTAATCCTATATTGATTTTTTAATGACTTTAAAAGTTTTAACACAACTTTTTCTGTTACTTTTTGAATAGAGGCTGCAATATCCATATGAAATTTCTCTATTTGACTTTCTGGTTTTCTTACAGGTTTTTTGAATAAATTATTAAATTTGCGATTAACCATTTTGAATCCAGTAGAGTAGTCAAAGTATTTTTGATTCAATCTAAATGATCCATCTGATTTAATGTCTATTAAATTCTTCTCAATAATATCTTTATATATTGGTTTGCCATATGGAGCCAATCCCATTAACTTATATTCTCCACTATTAACCTTAAATCCTATATAATATGTAAAAGCTGAATATAACAAACCTAAAGAATGTGGAAAATTAATTTCTTTTTGGATTTTGATTGTATTCATTTCTCCAATTGCAACTGAAGTAGTTGACCATTCACCAACACCATCCGCTGAAAAAATAATTGACCTTTTAAACGGAGAAGGAAAAAATGCACTAGCAGCATGACTTAAATGATGTTCTGAGAAAAAAAGTTTATTTTCATTAAAAGCAGGGTCAATTTTTTTTAGTTCAATAGATATTTCTCTTTTCATATATAACTTTTGCTTTAACCATATTGGCATTGCAGATAGAAACTGCAATATTCCTCTTGGTGCAAAATCTAAATAAGTTTCTAATAAACGTTCAAATTTAAGAAATGGTTTTTCAAAAAAAATTATATAATCGATATGTTTCATTTCAGTTTTGGTAAAATCAAGCAGATTCTTTAATGCTAGCTTGGGAAATTTTGAATCATGTTTTATTCTAGAAAATCTTTCCTCTTGGGATGCATAAACTATTTTACCGTCTTCAATAAGTGCAACTGCACTATCATGATAAAAAGCTGAAATTCCTAAAATTTTTGTTTTTTTCATTAACTAAAAAATAGTATAGATGAAAGGTGCTACTGCTGTCCCCTGAGTAAGAACAATAAGCACACTAAACAGCAGTAATATAATTATAATTGGAAATAACCAAAATTTTTTTCTTACTAATAAAAACTGAAAAAATTCTTTTAAAAAACTTTTCATTAAAATTGTTTTTTGAAATTGATATTTTTATTTTTTCTTTCAATCCAATAAGAATTAATTTTGACATTTTTTTTTTTTTTAAGTAAATCAATAGAAAAAATTCTTAAAAAAATGTTTATTGGTATTATTGTTATCAAATAAACTAAGCATAAAATTATGGGAGTTACAAACATTCCAATTAATAACCCAAATTTATCCCATAAAAAAGAAAAAGGACTGAGAAAATTTGGTTTTAATATGGTAACTAAGGTTAAAGAAAACGAAATTAACAAAAAAGAATAATTTAAAACCCCATTAAAAAAAAAATATAAAAATACTAAAAAAGAAATTAGTGCAAAGGTATAACCAAAGTTTTTGGATTTCTTTGTGGGGTAACTAGAAAAATACATATTATAATCCTATCGAAAAAAGAAACAAATGTAAATTTTTGTGTAATCAGCACGATTATTTCTATAAAACTCGATAAAAATTATTTGGGTAGTCAAATGTGTGTTGTCAAACCAATATGTCAAGTCTAAAACCCTTACTCCCATTAAGTTTAGGTGGTACCCCTAGTCCGACTCGAACGGACATGAACCGAAGTTCAACGGATTTTTTATCCGTTGTGTCAACCATTTTCACCATAGTAGAATTACATTTCAAAAACTTTCACAAGCTCACTCTCACACTTTTGAGTGAAAAAATGATGAAAATTAAACTTTTCATACGATAAAAATATAATACAACATTGTTTTCACAACAATATAATCATCAGATAACTAACCAACTCTCATACCATTTTATTTCATTATGTAAGACGATCTTCTGACACAAATTTTTAAACCTTTCATTGAAATATTTAGTGAAAATCATTTTTTTATGAATTCTTTTACAAAAGTTTTATTTTGCACTTTTGGTATATAACTTGATTCAACAATAATTGGTTTTAAGAAATTTCCGCATTTAGCTTTTAATAAAATAAAATTTTCATTGCTTAGGAAGATATTCCCTTCTAGTTTTTTTAACTTATCTTTAACTTCTTTAGAGTTAATTTTTTTAGCTTTCCATACTAAAATTTTTTCTTTTTTAAACCTAAAAAAAGCTCCAGGGTAGGGATGCGTTAAAGCTCTTACAAATTTTAATTGTTGAGAAACACTCATTGATTGTTTAATTAATCCATCCTCTGGATATCTTCTTTTAAAATAGCAAGGTATATTTTTTGATAAATCTGGGTAATCGAATATCCCTCTACACCAATCTGATAAGTTTTCTTTTATTACCATAAAAGAATTTAATGCAACTTTGTCATAAACCAACTTAACATCATCAAGATCATTGATATTAAATTTCTTTTGGGATATCACAGGTCCTGCATCATATTCACTGTTCATAATAAAAAAACTGTCTCCCCAATTTTTTTCACCATTTATTATTGCCCAATTCACAGATGCAGCGCCTCTGCCTCTTGGAATTGGTGATGGATGCTCACCTATACATCCGTGAGTAGGAATATTTAATAATTTATCAGAAAATTTTTGAGACCATCCTGATTGAATTATTATATTAGGGTTTTGTTTTTTTATTTCTTTTAATACTACTGGATCATTAATTTTATCAACAAATCTATGATTAATATTATTTTCCAAAGCTAAATCTAAACAATTGTCATAATTACTTTTTGAAATAGCTTTTAATGGAGTGAGCGTATATATACAAGATATTTTTATTTTTGGATGATACTTTAAATGTGCTTTTATTATCGCCCTTCCAACATTTGTACAAATTATGTATACGACATTCATTAATCTATAACCATTTTTAAAGGAACAAAGCCTTCAGCGAAGTTTGTTTTGCTACCTAATATAGACTGATATCCCCATACTTCATTTTGCTTAATAGTTTGTTGAAAAAGATTTCCAAATCTATCATGATCTTTTGAAAAACAATTAAGAGCTTTAATTTTCTTATCAACTTCTTTAGTGATATCAAAAAAAATTCTTGGATAAAAATCTTTTGGCAAAATATATCTATTAGATTGATAAAATAAGACTCTTTTACAATACCGGGCTGCTACATAGCTAATTTTAGATGCTTCTACATGATCTTGTTGTATATCACTAAGAAAATGAGTAAAGACAGTATCTATACTGTAATCAAAAATTATTTTTTCTACAAGCTGCATATTAATAGAATTAAATTCAAGTTTTGTACATTTTTCATATCTGCTTGGTTCTATTTGAGTTATACCAAGAATATTTGCAGCAGATTCTCCTTCTTTTCTACTTGATTCAAAATCTGTTTTTATTTTTTTTTGGTCAAAATTTGTAACATCGTCTGTTAAAACTAATTTATATACTTTTGCTCGATTATTTGCCAGCTTGGCTAGAGTTCCTCCAGCTCCTAATTCAACGTCATCAAAATGTGCACCTATAGCTAAGACTTTTTGCATGTTTCTATACATTAAATCACCATACCTCAATTCATTTATAGAATCTATTTCTTTTCCAATAACAACAGATCCTTTTTTGATTTGATTCATTGTTTATGATAATAAATAAATTAAAGAATTCTTAAACCAACACTTTTTTTACTGATCAAAAATAAAAATTTATTTGATATATATTTTACAATATTCTAGTTAAAATTCATTAAGTAAATTATATTATTTCTAATATTACTTTTTATCGAAAGTTTAAAAAGTTGCATTAAAGATAAGTACTAATTTTTTTTGGGAAGAATGTTTGTTAAACATAAAACTTGTAGAATTATGAAACACTTAAAACCTGAAAAATAGGATGTTTAAAATGAAAGTAAATCATGAAATTTTAAAAAAATTGAATATCATTTCAAATTTTGAATTTGAATGTGAAAATATTGGGTTTCTTAATCATAACAAAAAAAACATGATTTCTTTTCTAGCAGACAAGAAATACATAAAATATGTTAATAAAAATTACAATATAAAATTTCTAATAACATATAAAAATTTTAATAAATTAATTAAAAGAAAAGATATAAAATTAATCTACAGCGAACAACCCCAAATTGATTTCATTTCCATATGGAATTTCGTTTCAAAAAAAAATTATAAAACTTTTGATTCAATTATTTCTAAAAACACTCACATTCATCAGACTGCTTTTATTGCTAAAAAAAATGTTCAAATAGGAGAAAACGTTTGTATAGGACCTAATGTTAATGTTTTAGAAGATGTTATAATAGGTGACAATTGTAAAATATTTTCTGGAACAACCTTAGGCTGTGCCTTTATACATAAAAGAGTTGATAATAAAGTAATTGAAGAATTTCACGATGGTAAATTAATCATTAAAAACAATGTAGAAATCCACTCCAACTGTTCAATCGACAAAGGAATTTCCCTCAGAGGAAATACTATAATTGGGGAAAATACAAAGATAAATCATCTTTGTTATATTGCTCATTCTAGTATAATCGGAAAGGATTGTTTATTACATGGAAACTTGTCCGTTTTAGGGAGTTCAAAAATTGGTGATAGAGTGAATATTCATCCCGGATCAACAATTGGAGGTTGGGTAAATATTGGAAATGATGTAACTGTAATCATAAACTCAGTTGTTATATCGGACATTCCATCAAATTCAGAAATTTCAGGGCATTATGCTTTAGACAGTACAGTATTTATGTATAAATATTTCAAGTTTTTTGATGATCCCTTTAAAAAGAAGAAATAATTTAAAAACAGTCAGTTACAGTATTGTTTTTGACTCTTACTTTTTATTTGAAAATTATTATTAGTTTTAAGATATGAGCTGGTCTGCAAGGGCAATTTTTTTTATGTAAAGTTAATTTTCAAGAGATTTTTCATACACATTTTTATAATTTTCTATCATTTTTTCGAAACAGTATTTTTGAATTTCACTTTTAGCACCATCTTTAAATTTTTTTAAATCGTTTTTGTTAATAATCATTCTTTTCATAGCTTCAAACATTTGGTGATAATTATCACTTTCAATTAAAATTCCGTTTTTTTGACTTATTATATCTACGTTACCACCAACATTTGTTGCAATAACTGGCTTGCCAAAACTTAAATATTCTAATATTGTGTTGGAAAATCCTTCCTCAAGAGATGATGAAATACCCACATCACTTACATAAAAATATTTATCCACATCTAAACATTGTTTTAATAAGATAAAATTTTTATTAAGTTTTCTTTTTGTTATTTCCATTTTTAGAAAATTAGTATATTCGATAGTCCCCGATCCAACAAAAATGACAATAAATTTATCAGTAATTTTTAATAATTGTTCGGCTGCCTTTATAATTATTATTTGATTTTTATATGGAATTAAGTTGGCAATAGAAGAAAAAATAAAATATTCTTTAATTTCTAAACCAAGCTCTTTCTTTATATTTCTCATATTAAACCTTTTTTTCTTCCGCAAAATCACACCATTATAAATTAATTTTAACTTTTCTTTTTTTACTCCTTCTTCAATTAGCTCACTATAAACAGCTTTAGAGTTTGCTAATATTATTTTAGAATATTTGTGTAAAAATTCTTCTACCTTTCTTAAAGGAATTATTTTATATTTTCTCTGATATGCATTTAATGATCGTCTACTCATTATTACATTTTTATGATTCAGTAGTAAGCCGATAATCCCCCCAAAAATGTATGACTGAGGAAGAAAACAATGAATAATATCTGGTTTTGTTAACTTAATTCTAATTAATGTTTTAAAAAAATTTATGCAATGAAAAAATTTTGTACTAATAGTTTTTTGCGGATAATAAACTTTCACATCTTTTCTCATTTTATTATACATAGTCCCTTTTTCGTTGAGAAGATGTAAGTGAATTGAAAATTTTACTTTATCAAAATTATTTATTAGATTTAGTAAATGTTTTTCAGTTCCACCAATATTCAGTGAGCCAATAATAAATGCAATTTTTATTTTTTGATTTTCTAGCTGTCTTTTATTTATTATTCTTACGTTCATAACTCCAAAAGGTCATAAAATTTTAATTCAAGAAAAGTAATTATAATCAAAAGTAAAATTTATTTTTCAAATTTAATTTTATTCATGAAAATGAATATTCTTTCTATAATTTTTTTTAGGATAAGATTAATTAACGTAATTACTATATCTTTAAAGTTAAACGTTTTGAGGATTATCTTTAAAATATAAAATTTATATTCACTAGAATTCTTTGAAAATATTAACAATCTCTCTAAAAAAAAATTATCTAAATCTTTATTTTTTGTTTTTTTTTTCAAATTATTTAGTAAATCAATCATATCTAATAAAAACTTCTTAAAATCTTTTACATTATTTATAATGTGATTGTAGTCACTCATAAAAAAATTATTAAATAATTTAAACTTTTTTAAAGGAAAGTAGTTGTCGAAATTAAGTGTATAAAAATTCTTTTGTATCATTAATGTATTTCTTTTTTGAATGTGATGTTTTGTTTTTGATATAGATTGATTGTGAATTCTATAATTAGCTAAAGGTTTTTTTAT
>CEOC01055325.1_pt1 | contig 14262 bp, 10 predicted proteins | sample 356191 | NCBI WGS metagenome assembly CEOC01 (sample SAMEA2619952, study PRJEB7988) | marine metagenome | biome: marine biome (ENVO:00000447); feature: deep chlorophyll maximum layer (ENVO:xxxxxxxx); material: "saline water (ENVO:00002010), including plankton (ENVO:xxxxxxxx)" | depth 17 m
ATGCGGTTTGAACTTTCGCTTGAGGACAATGGTTTACGCGTGATCAGGATTAGCCTGCGAATGAAAGGAAAAACAGTACTCCGTACCCTGAAATTACAAAAAGCAAATCCCCTGCTTGTCCGACAGTAAACCTTGGGAAAGTCTTATGGTTGGAAAGGTTTTTTTGGTTTTACCCATTGTATCGCTTTTTTCGCAGGCTTTTCCAAGACATCAATGGTGGCATCCGAGACGACTTTGACTGGCTTTAGGGTCAGATCGGTTGCTAATTTGACTGGTTTGGTAATCATTCCACAGGAACTAACAAACAACAGCGTTCCCAATACAAAACTTGTTTTCCAACAATCCACACTAAGATTCTAGTGCATATTATTAGATTTTAAAACTGCAAAGTAGGTGCTGTCTTTGTAGCAAAAGATAAACGAATGATCCTAAATTTATAATAAATGAGGGTACGCGGGTCAATCCGAGCTTTGTCTGTCTTTCCTTTTACGATTTGCCCATGGCTCGGTACCCGTGTTTTATGCGGGCAAGGTATCGATCGATGGGGTAAACTATCACGGAAAGCTCAAGTTCATGTTTGCGATCTACACCGCATCCAACGATCTATGGTTTGGGACAACGGAGGCTCTGCCATAAAGGTGCCCGTGACCAATATCGCTATTTGGTTCTGCTTGGTGGTTAGGGAATGCGACCTTTGCACGACTCCCTGTTTCATGTCGAGACACGATGGATTGCCGCGTCCCTCGCTCCGCTCCCTCCTCGCAATGACGATGTGAAAACTTCACCGATTCACTTCCTTCGTGGTTAAAAAAATACCAACTTAGTGTTTGGATGATTACTTAAAAGCTTGTTTAAGGAATGGTGCGGGCACTCGGGATCGAACCGAGGACACCAGCTTGGAAGGCTGGGGTTTTACCACTAAACTATGCCCGCAAAACCAACCTCTAATAAATCCAACAGGGATGGTATCGTCAAGGTGAATTCAAGTCAGGTGGACTTGATTCCCAATGCCTGGCAAACTTCGGTGTGAAAGAGGTCTGAGCCTACACGGAATGGACAGGATCCCATCGATGGGCTGAATCTCTTGAGCGGAAAGGCCGGTTCGTAGAGAAAATGAAAGGAGGCTCCGGCACCTTCGCAGATAGGGTAACCTGCAGCACAATCCCATGGCTTTGATCGATATTCCAGGCATCCATCCAATCTTCCGGTAGCCACATTGGAGAGGCCTACAGCGGCAGAGCCGGGGCATCGGATGCGCCAAGTTTGTAATGCATCGTGCAAAGCATCAAGTTCGGTTGTGGGGATAGGGAAATGCATGCAAAAAGTGAGCTTCTCATTTACTAGTTCAGTGCTCGCTTGAACGGGGTTTGTCCCTTCAATCGCCCCAAACTCTTTGCCTCCCTGCAGTAAATTATCCCGCCCATAATCATAAATAAATCCATAGACTGGCATGCCATGTCTCAGGAGTCCCAGCGAAATTCCGCACTCCGGTACACCTACAGCATAATTATTGGTACCGTCTACTGGATCAAGTACCCAGGCAAATTCAGCATGTAAAGGAAGGGGTTCTGGAGTTTCGGCAGATTCTTCTGAACAGTAATCATCGGAAGGGAAAGATTTTGCTAGCTCAGCAAACAGTTCACGGGAAATGGTCTCATCGACTTCTGTGACTCGGGTGCCGTCTCCTTTCCATCGGCTCCTTGCATTTCCAAAATTTGTGCGAAAATAATCCACCTGTCCAAGAACAGCGGCGTGACCGGCAAGAATTCTCTCCTGGAAGGAAGAATCAGCGTGGGAGATGTCGGGAGTCTGGTTGCTTACGGATCGATCCATTTACCTTCTTCTTGTATGAGATCGACCAATCGGTCAACCGCATCGTTTTCTGGGATGGCTGATTTTACACGATTTTTTCCAACATAGAGGTCAATTTTCCCAGGTCCGGAACCGACATAGCCAAAGTCTGCATCAGCCATTTCGCCGGGTCCATTGACAATGCATCCCATCACCGCAATGGTAACGCCCTTAAGATGACCTGTGGCTTCTTTGACTTTTTTGGTGGTGCTTTGTAAATCAAACAGGGTTCGGCCACAACTTGGACAGGCCACAAATTCAGTTTTGGAGATTCGGGCACGGGCACCCTGAAGCACATTGTAGGCAAGGCCACGATTACGGTCGAGTGAGCCGAGATTTTCCACCGAAAGCAAATCCCCAATCCCGTCGCAAAGCAGGGAGCCAGATAAAACGGAGGCATCCAGCAGTCTGGCTGAAAAAAGATCGGCGTCAGGAAAGAGTCGGTCTTTTTCACGATTACGAATCCAAAGAGGTAGTTGAATTTGTGACTTAGCCAGGAATGCTGCGAGAAAGCGGTATCCGGCGACGGTATGATGATCCTGTGAAGGACAAAGAGTGATAATTGGTGCTTTGGGCGAACAGGCAAGGAGGGAACTTGTGCCGTCGCTCAGTTCTTTGGCAGGTAAAGAAATCACCGGATGATGCCCTGCCTGGTCGCAGAAAGCAAGAAATCGGGCCAGGGTAGCTTCATCATCAAACCCGGCAGTCGGGTGCCATGCAATAGGAACGCATCCAGATTGGGCGCGAGGTAGCTCATCATCCAATTCGCGTTCGTCCTCCACAATAATAATGGAGATGGCACCCACTAAGGATTCAGCCAGGGTTTGAAGTTCCGGAAATTCAGAAGATGTTCGGACTCGGATAATCAGTCCTTCGACAGGTGCATCCTTTGATTGAGTCTGCACCTGGGCGATTTCCTTAATAATCGCTGCCGTATCTCTAGTTGGAAAATGAGTGGAGACTAAAACGGATGGAGGATTTTTATCTCCGATGGAAAGATGGGGCTGACCCAATTTTAGTTCAGGGCAGGTTCGTCGGGAGAAAATGTAAGGATCAATCGTTTCATCTAGATTTGGGATGGGAGATTTAGGCCGGGAAGACCACCACTTCTCTGCCCGCTTTGCTAGATCCTGAGCTACGGGGATTTCGGCAACCGGATCTTCCGTAAGGGAAACCCGAATGGTATCGCCCAATCCATCGAGCAAGAGCGATCCAATCCCAATTGCGCTTTTGATTCGAGCATCCTCCCCGTCACCTGCCTCAGTCACGCCCAGATGCAGAGGGTAGTTCATGTTTTCCTCATTCATGAGAGAGACCACCAGGCGATATGCTTCAATCATAACCTTGGGGTTACTCGATTTCATCGAAAGGATGATGTCATTATAGCCATGGGATTCGGCAATCCGAATAAATTCCAGGGCTGATTCGGCCATTCCGCGAGGCGTGTCCCCAAAACGGTTCATGATCCGGTCGGAAAGAGAGCCGTGGTTGGTACCAATACGCATGGAACGGCCGAGTTCTTTGCATCGCAAGACGAGGGGAGAAAATTCCTCGTGTAGTCGATCCAGTTCCTCTTCGTATTGGGAGTCGCTGTACTCGCGTACCTGAAACTTTTTCCGGTCTGCATAGTTGCCAGGGTTGACCCTGACTTTTTCGACATGCTTGGCGGCTTCCATTGCCGCATTGGGCATGAAATGGATATCTGCAACCAAGGGGACATCCACTTTTGCCTTTCTTACAATTTTTGAAATCTGGGCAAGGGCTTCGGCTGCACGGATATTGGGAGCGGTGATGCGGACGATTTCGCAACCGGCTTCAGCTAGTTCGATAGTCTGGCGGGCGGTGGCTTCAATATCGAGGGTATTGGTGGTAGTCATCGACTGAACCCGCACCGGTCGGGTACCGCCAATAATGACTGACCCTACTGAAACTTCACTGGATTCCCGGCGAATGGATTGAAAGCGCGAGGCGCAGTAGGTGGACGCCATACCCAACCCTGCCTAGGGAAAGATTCGCTGCACATCAAAAAAGGTGACATACAGCATAAAAGAAAAGAGAAGTACGACGAAGAGCATTTGAGCACGCTCGAGAAATGCGATGGGTAGAGGTTTGCCCCTGACTTTTTCAATGGTGGCAAACATCATGTGACCTCCGTCCAAAACAGGGATAGGCAGAAGGTTGAGGATGGCGAGGTTTACATTAATGAAGACCACAAACCACAGAAGCTTTTTAAATCCAATTTTGGCAAAAACACTGAGGTGATTAACAATACCCACGGGACCACTCATATTTCGAAGTTTCACATCCGATTGTGGGCTAACCAGACCGGTGAGGGTAAGATACATGTCCTTTACACGCCGTACAATCAGAGTGAGCGGATTTGGGTAGGTTGTGATGGTTTTATGCCTTGGAGTGAATCCAATTAATTTACGACTTATGATGCTAGTGCCACTTGCAATTTCTTTTTCAACGGGAACGATGTCATAAGTTTTTTCCGGTCCTTGCTCGCCACCTTTACGAACGGTGAAGGCGATGGTTTGATTGTTTTCTGTTTGGCTGAGGTAATCCACCACCTGATAGAAGGAATGAATCGTTTGGCCATCAATGGCAATCGGCTGATCGCCCACTTCCAAGCCCATCTTTTCTGCGGGCATGTCTGGAGATAATTCTCCTATGAAAAAGGTTTCTTTAGGCCCAATTCCAATAATTCTCATTTCTTCTGGGCCGAAAACTTCGGGATAGATTTCAAGTTCCTTCTCTTGGCCATTTCGGATGATAGTCAGGTAAACCAGCCTGCTTCCCTGGGCAGTTTGTTCCTTACCAGTAACGATGCGGTTTTGAATATCCATGAAGTTTTCAACTGGAGAGCCATCGACCCGAATAATTTCGTCGCCAGCTAATAAGCCGGCTTTTTTGGCCGGACCCGTGACTTCTTCTCCTTCGCTGACCAGAGGATTCCAACGTTCCACAGTATCGGCGACATATCCTACCTTAGTGGTCAACTGGGCATCGGATACATCATATCCAAAAAAGTAGAGAACGCATGACAGGGCAAAAGCCAAAAGCATATTGAATACGGCTCCCATGACTGAAACCAATATCTTATCGGTGTAGGAAATCTTGGGGAGAGGCTTTGGCTTTGCTTCTTTTTCATCTTCATCCTCATCCTCGTCGTCGTCGGTATCGACATCATCCCATTTGAAATTTTTCCCATCTTCTTCGTGGTTGGAATTTTCATCAATTTCTCTCCGACCTTCCAGGCGTCCCATGTCAACCAGTTGGGGCAGGGCGACATATCCCCCGAATGGAATGGCGGAGAGACGGTATTCCACTCCATTCCGGGTCCAACCGAAGAGCTTGGGCCCAAAACCAATGGAAAAGCGCAGAATGACCAAACCCCGTTGGCGGGCCGCAAGAAAATGACCCAATTCGTGTATGAAAATCGTGAACCCTAAGGCAAAAAGGGCGACAAAAATGAAAGCGAAATCGTAAAGAATGCTCATGAGAGTGTACCGATTACTTCCGTCGCGATGCGACGGGCTTCGGAATCAAGAAAGAGTAAGGTTTGAAGGTCATTTTTGTATGGGTGAGCATATCTAGACAATGTTTCGTCAATAATGTCAGAGATTTGCGGAAAGCCAATACGATTCAGGAGAAACGCTTCGACTGCGATTTCATTCGCAGCGTTGAAGACAAGGGGGGCTGAACCACCTTGCTCGAGACTTTCCTTCGCAAGGCGGAGGCACGGAAAACGATCAATAGAGGGCGGTATAAATTGTAAATCAAGAGGTTTCGAGAAATCGAGGGATGTATGTACACCTTCTGCTCGTTGAGGATAAAGAAGGGCATGTTGCAGGGCAAAAGTCATGGAGGGAGGAGAAAGCTGTGCTAAGCAACAGCCGTCTATAAATCGAACCATGGAGTGAACAATGCTGGTCGGATGGATCACGACTTCCAATTTACTTGGAGGCAGATCGAAGAGCCAGCGTGCTTCAATAAGTTCGAGCCCTTTGTTGGCCATGGTCGCGGAATCAATGGTTACCTTGTTTCCCATCGACCAATTTGGGTGATCAAGGGCTTGCTCAATCGTTACATGTTGAAGCTCTTTGATCGGTAATTCCCGAAACGGGCCTCCAGAGGCAGTAAGAATGATTGAATCAATGTCGCGCTGGTTTTCACCCTGAATACATTGAAAAATGGCATTGTGCTCACTGTCCGCGGGTAAGACCTTTACCTGGTTTTCTTTGGCGGTTTGCATGACCAAATCTCCTCCGAGCACCAAAGACTCCTTATTGGCCAAGACGATATTCTTACCTGCCTGAAGGGCAGCCAGGGTGGGACTCAATCCACTGGCCCCAACCACGGCAATCACCACAAGGTCGGCATTGTCAAGGGATGCTAAACTTAAAAGTCCATTAGTAGAACGATCTAATTTGGTTGCAGATGGAAAGTTTTCTGCTTTGCCGGCAGCTTCTGGTAGGTAGGCATGGGGCACATTGAATTCAGTTGCGATTTGAGCAAGTTTTTCTGCGTTAGAATGAGCTGAAATCCCAACTAATTGAAGTCGGTCGGGATGCTTGCGAACTACCTGAAGCGTGTTTTCACCGATGGATCCGGTCGCTCCCAGAAGAACGATCTTTTTCGGTTCGGTCACGGTTTAATGATCTGCAAAATAAAGTATCCGGTAGGGGCGGCCAAAATAAGACTATCTGTAAGATCTAGCAGACCTCCGATTCCGGGTATCGCACCACCAGAGTCTTTCACACCGGCTAGTCTTTTAAGCACGGAAGCAATTAAATCGCCAATCACCGCGGCCAATGCTATTAGTAATCCCCACAAACCACCTTCCATTGGAGTGAATGAGCAGACGGATAGATCGGTGAGGTTACCTGCATACTCCGAAATTAACCAAGGGATGAGCGCTCCAATGCCGGCGGAGGCAAGAAAGCCACCGAGCAAGCCTTCGATTGTTTTTCCGGGGCTGATGGATGGAGCCATTTTCGTGCGGCCTATTGCTTTTCCAACAAGCAGGGCTCCCATGTCACTGAATTTCGCTACGATTACAATCCATAGGCAGAAGAATAGACCGAAACTCATGCTTACGGCCTTGGTGCTTTCAGGATCGGTTTCCAAAATCCTTACAAAATAGTGAAGCAGGAAAGGAACATAGAGAAGTCCGAAGAAAGTGGGCATTAAGCGTTTAATATACATACCCCGCTGATCCTGGGGGAAAAGAACACAGGCTGAAGAGGTAAAAAGAGCTCCTACAGCGAGAACATCAATTCCATACTCAGGAAAGTAATAGGATATGGGGATCATGCATCCACCAGTGAGCAGACCGGAAAGACGATTGGCTGCAAAGCCGAGTCGGCCGAGAATGGTGTAAATTTCAAAAAGGGTGAGCGTTGCACACAGGTTGAGAATCCACATCGCCCCAATTTCGTCCATTGCGTAAACAATGCCTGCGATGGAGCTCCAGAGGAAGAGTGAGGATATGGTACGAATGATCATAATAGCTTGGGCAAGAGAAGCTTGTTAGCTTGATTGAAGGCTGAAAAGTTGTTCGCTGGTTTTTCCGAAGCGTCGCTCTCTGGAAACATAATCTCTCAGAGCTCCAATAAATGCGGTCCGGTCAAAGTCAGGCCAGTGGAGGGGAGAGACATAAATTTCCGAGTATGCGGCTTGTAGAAGGAGGAAATTACTAAGCCTAAATTCGCCGGATGTACGGATGATCAGGTCTGGGTCAGGCAGGTCCCGGGTTTGAAGATGTTGGGAGAAGTCATCCCATTCAGGCTTTTGTCCGATATTTTGGTCAGATTGAGAGTAAGCATGGATGGCGTCGAGTACTTCCTGCCTACTGCCATAGTTGAGAGCAAGGGTCAGGTTCCAATCAGAATTATGTTTGGTTTTCTCTATTGTTTCCCTGACAATTCTATTAGCAAATTCCGGTAAGCCATCGAGGTCTCCGATAGCCCGAAGGCGAATCCCGTCGCGTAGCATGGCATTAAGCTCTCTCTTGAGGAATTCTTCCAGCAGCCTCATGAGACCGGATTTTTCTTCCTCGGGCCGGTTCTGGTTTTCGGCACTAAATGCATAGAGCGTGACATAGGGTACACCGATTTCGCGGGCTGTGTTGACGACACTGCGGACATTCTCTACCCCATTGCGGTGGCCAAATAAACGAGGTCTTTTCCTCGATTTTGCCCATCGTCCGTTTCCGTCCATGATGATAGCCACATGCTTGGGTAGCTTGTTTTTTTCTTCTTCTGTAAAATGTTCTTCGACCACTCCTTTTATCTCAACGGGTTACGGACGAATTGACAACGAGGAAAGCAACAACTAATTGAGAGAAGTATGATGATTCCACTTTCCGAAGAAAAAATATCAGAAAAAATTAAGGAATTGAATGGTTGGACTTGGGAAAATAACTGCCTGAAGAAAAAATTTGAATTTTCAAACTTTCGGGATGCTATGACTTTTCTAGTAAGAATTTCTTACGAGGCGGAAGGCATGGATCATCACCCAGAAATATCAAACTGTTACAACCGAGTAAGTCTATCCTTAAACACCCATGATGCTGGTGGAAAAGTAACCGAGAAAGATTTTTCTCTGGCCTTGGCAATCGATCGTATAAAGTAGAAGAAGCTTTTTACCCCTTTTTCTTTTTTCTTGGTTCGCGTGGAGCACGAACCAGAGGACGGGTGTCCTCAGGAACTTGATAGAGTTTTCGAAGTCGGGTTAACTCATCTTTAAGTTCGGAAGTAATCTTTTCGTATCCTTTTTTACCGTAGAGTGAATTCAGTTCATTTGGGTCTTTCTTAAGGTCGTAGAGTTCCCATCCATCGAGCATGTAAAAATGTATGAGTTTATAACGATCGGTTCTTACCCCATAATGTCTCCGAACGCTATGGGCACCGGGGTACTCATAATACTGATAATATAGAGATTTTCTCCAATCCTTTGGTTTTTTACCTTTCAGTAGGGGCACAATTGAGGCTCCCTGCATATCCTTGGGGGACTTCACTCCGCAAATATCGAGGAATGTCTGTGCGTAATCGAGATTCTGGACAAGATCAGCATTTTTACTTCCAGCTTGGGTTACTCCAGGCCAACGCACAATAAGAGGAGTACGGAATGATTCTTCATACATCCATCGTTTATCATACCATCCATGCTCTCCAAGATACCATCCTTGGTCAGAGGAGTAAATCACCACGGTATTCTCTGCCAAACCGGTTTCATCCAGGTAATCAAGCAAGCGTCCTATGTTCTCATCTACGGAGTCAATGCAACGAAGATAATCCTTCACATACCTCTGGTATTTCCATTTGAATAAATCATCACCTTCGAGATTGGCTTCTTCGAGAGCTGCATTCTTGGGCCCGTAAGCCGCGTCCCACTTGGTTTTTTGTTCTGGTGTGAGATTACCGGGTGCTTTAAGTTTTAGATCGCTTGCGGATAGATGCTGATCAATGGTCATTGCCTGAGTCGAGGCAGGTTCCAGTCGGTTTTTGTAATTATCCCGTAGGGTCGTGGGTTCTGGGATTTCGACATCATCATATTTTGTTAAATATTTGGGGCCCGGTTGCCAGTTTCGGTGAGGTGCCTTGTGCTGGCTCATTACGAAAAAGGGTTTGTTTTTATCCCTACCGTTTTTAAGCCATTCAAGGGTGACATCGGTAATGACATCGGTGGTGTAACCAGTAATCTTTTTGACTCCTTGTGCTGTGTTCATCGGCGGATTGTAGTACGGTCCCTGGCCTTGCAATACTTGCCAAAAATCGAAGCCTGTCGGATCGCTTTTTAAATGCCACTTTCCAATCATTGCAGTTTGATAGCCTTTATTTTGTAAAAGCTTGGGAAAAGTTTGCTGTTCGCCATCAAATCTCTGGCCGTTCGTAAGCTGTCCGTTCAGATGGCTATGTTTCCCTGTGAGAATGACAGCACGACTGGGAGCACAGATCGAGTTGGTAACAAAGGCACGATTAAAAAGCATTCCATCTTTGGCAATGCGGTCAATATTAGGAGTCTTGTTCCGATTCGACCCATAGGCGGAAATAGCCTGATAGGCATGATCATCAGTAAAGATAAAAAGTACATTCAATGGTTTTGACTCTAGGGCAAAGACTAGAGCAAAGAGAGACAGATGAATTTTAATCATGTTTTTGAGCATGAGATATTTTGTTCATCATTAAATTTACCTTGGCAATTGGAAAATGCGGTATGAAATGCATTTAGTGAAAGAAAGAAAAAGGTCAGAAAAGTGAGTGCAGATTCGAAAGATCGGCCATTCAGGGTTGTTTGGCCGCTAATGATTTCGCAAACCATTGGAGCCTTTAATGATAATGCAATGAAGGCGATGCTGCCGCTGATGGCAGCGGTACAATTCGGTAAGACCAGTATGGACAGTGTTAATCAGCAGGTGTCGATTCTTTTGATTATTCCTTTTGTTCTTTTTGCTCCAGTTGCCGGTTGGGTCACGGATCGTTTTTCCAAAAAAAAAGTCATCGTCAGTGCCTTGCTAGGTCAGTTGTTTGGATTAGGGATTCTGGGGCTCGCTTTATACAATCAAAGTCTTGAATTTTCATTGGCTGGTTTTTTTATTCTGTCGGTTCAGTCAGCTTTTTTTTCTCCTGCAAAAAAAGGAATTCTCAAAGAGCTGATCGGAACACAGAGACTCGCCAAAGCCGTAGGTTTTATGGAAATGCTGGCGATGGTCGGTATACTAGGGGGAGCTTTTGCAGGAGCTGTAGTTTTTGATCAGATTGTTGAGTCCCGGGGAGGATGGACTGCCGCCCTGTTCGTATGTGGTTTCATTTCTTTGCTGGCTTTTTTCTCTTGGCTTATTGCATGGCCTATTCCTGAGACAGGAGTCTCTGGGAGTAAACCATTCAGACCATCAGTTATAATAAATCATTTTCGTGACCTGTTTTACTTATTGATGAGGAAAGAATTAAGGTATGCAGCTCTAGGAGATGCATGGTTTTGGGGGGTTGGTGGATTTTTTTATCTCGTACTTGTTAAAATCTCAGGGGAGGTGGTAGCGGGGAAAGTGGGTATGGGTACTCTTTACGGTTTCTGGTTCTTATTGTTAGGAGTCGGAATCATGGTGGGAAGTATTTTTGTTGCTTATTTGAATCGTGGCCGAATCGAGATCGGACTCTCTGCTATAGGTGCTTTAGGTATGCCGTTAGTATTTATGGGATTCTGTTTATCTGACCCTTTATCCCAAGTCTTTAATGGTTTATGTCTGGGTCTTGGTTTTTTTGGTGCACTTTTCTTCGTTCCACTGAACGGTTACATTCAGGACCGAGCTCAGGAGAATGAAAGAGGTCGAGTCTTGGCTGCTTCCAATCTGCTGACTCAGCTTGTTGGTATTTTAATGATTCTTTTACATGCGTATCTATCAAATATACTTGGGTTGAGTGGCAAGGTGGAGCTCCTGGTTATTTTGATACCAGCGATGGTAATTGGACTAGTGACTCTATGGAGTACATTGGAAGATTTTTTCCGGGCATGGTTTCACATGTTTCTGCGTGTTTTTTACAGAATTAATATTCTTGGGATGGAGAATTTCCCAAAAGAAGGAGGCTGTTTGCTTGTCTGTAACCACCTATCCTACGCCGATCCTGTTTTTATCGGAGCGGCTTTTCCTCGAAAAATCCGCTATTTGGCTTACTCAGGTTTGGCGAGTTCCTACCTTTTAAGATTTGTTTTCCGATTAACTCAAACCTTAACGGTATCACCTGAAAAATCTCTCAGCAGTATTAAAGAATCGGTAAAAAGGCTTAAGGAGGGACTCCCTCTCTGTGTTTTTGCTGAAGGCGGAATCTCTCGAACTGGGTTGGTTCTCCCATTTATGCGTGGCCCCATTCTTTTAGCCCAAAAATCGGATGTACCGGTGATTCCCGTCCATTTAGACGGGGTTTGGGGCTCGATTTTCAGTATGAGCCAAGGATGCTTTTTTAAAAAAATGCCTATTTCATTTCCGTATTGCGTAACGGTAAGGGTGGGGCAGCCATTTACTCCGGGGGCAATTTCTCAGGTTGCATGTCAAAATGCAGTTATGGAACTTGGCCGCCTTTCTTTTACTGAACGACTGAAGAAAAAACTTCTTTTGAAAGATCTGCTGAATAAACAAATTTTTAAAAGAAGAGACGGCCTGTTTTTCCAGACAGAAGACGGGACACAAATTCTCCACACGGATTTCGTTAGGATGGTCCGCGGGACTGGCGAAGAGTACCCTGTTTATTTAAAAAGTTGGATAGAGGATATCAGGGGCGTCATCGAGGGGAACCAGATAAAACAAAATGTAGTTTTAAGTAATTGGATGAGATTACAGGAAACTCATTTCTGGGATTATCAGAAAATAAAAGTTATGAAGGCTGACGAGATCTGGCTTAAGCAATTTTTACCGTGGGCAGGAATACTGTGGGGGAGGTCCGTTTATGATCAGGGCGATTCTTACCTGCTAGTCTCGAAAACGGCCCCGGTTTCCTCACCAATCATAACCCTTTCGGGCCTTGCAACGAAGAAAGGTGGCGTCGTTACATTGAATGCCTTGAGTGATTCACTTACTTTACCTGAACAAAATGAAAGTAAGCAGAAAGTTTATAAAGAAAATACGGAGGGGCGATTGCTGGTTGGATTCAGTACTTTTGAAAAAGAAGGGGCTTGCTATGTTGTGGGATTACCAAATGAGGATGAGGTTAAGATCAGCGGCTTTGACGAAGAAGGTTTCGTACTCTCCTCCTGAGCTTATTAGATCAAAGCTTTTCCTTTTTCTCTGCTTCTGATAGTTTCAATGTATCACTAGTTCCTTTTCTTTCTTATGACAAATTTTCTTTCTGAATCCGCTTCTTTTGCCGAACTTATTAGGCAGTTGGAAGGATTATCCGTTCTTGTGCTCGGCCATCGACGGCCTGATGGCGATTGCATTGGGTCCCAAGTGGCTCTGACTCGGATTTTGCGAGCAATGGGAATCAATGCAATTGCAGTCAATAATGATCCTGTACCCCGCACGCTTCAAAAATTTGTGGGCGACACACCCTTTACAGACCCTCAAGGGATAGAGGCAGGAGATTATAAGATTGTGACGGTTGACTGTGCCGATCATGCACGGGTGGGTGATGAGTTGAGAAAACGCTTTCCTTCTGTTTTTCTTAATGTGGATCATCATGTCTCTAACACTAAATTCGCAGAACATAACTTCGTGTTATCCGATGCATCAGCAACGGGTGAAATTTTAGCGAAATTCTTTTTTGATTCGGGTCTTGAGGTCGATCAAACGACTGCGGATGCTCTATACTTAGGGATTTGTACTGATACGGGCCAATTTTGCTACTCTGGCACGAATGCGGCCGTTTTTGAGGTTTGTCGAAAACTTTGTGAATCGGGTTGTAACCCATCTACAGTGGCCCACGAGTTATATGAAAGGGAGAAGCCCGGCAGGATTCAACTTTTGCAAAAGTTTCTTGCCAGTTTTCGAATGGAATTCAACGACAGCGTTTGTATCGGAAGTATTCGGGGAGATTTTTATCAAGAAACTGGGACCAAACCGGAAGACGCAGAGAATTTCGTGGATTATGCCAGATCCCTGGAAGGAGTGGAGATCGGAGTTTTGGTTGAGGACCGAAATGGCAAATTAAAAGGTAGTTTTCGTGCAAAGGATAAAAAATACCGGGTTGATCTGCTTGCTAAACAGTTTTCGGGTGGTGGCCATGCTTGTGCCGCGGGGTTTAATGTCGATGTTCCCTTTGATGAGTTTTATCCCAACTTGGTTAACTCCATTGGGGAGCATTTAAAAATAGCCCAAAACGGAGGATTCTAGATGGGATTACAAGACCCAAGTTTTGAGGGGATTCTTCTGGTGGACAAGCCATCAGGTATCACATCCCATGATATCGTTGATAGACTGCGCCGGAAGCTAAAGATGAAAAAGATAGGCCATGCGGGCACTTTGGATCCATTAGCCACCGGTTTGATGATTATGCTGATTGGAAAAGCAACAAAAGTATCTCAATTTCTGATTAGCCTGGATAAAGCTTATGAAGGAACCTTTAAACTCGGTGTAGAAACAGACAGTCAAGACTCGGACGGAGAAGTAGTGGAGACAAAAGATTTACCCGAGAATTTATCAGAAGAAATTATTGGAGATGCGATGAAGGAATTTCTGGGCGACCAGTATCAGACTCCACCGATGTTTTCCGCAAAAAAAATCAACGGAGTCCCTCTTTATAAAATGGCCCGAAAGGGGAAAACCGTGGAACGAGAGCCTCGCGTTATCAGAATTAACGAATTGTCCCTACAGCGATGGGATTCTCCTGAAGGAAGATTTTTCATGGATTGCAGCAAAGGGACCTATGTTCGTACCGTTTTCCATGATTTGGGGCAAAAGTTGGACTGCGGAGG
>CEOC01058782.1_pt1 | contig 14238 bp, 20 predicted proteins | sample 356191 | NCBI WGS metagenome assembly CEOC01 (sample SAMEA2619952, study PRJEB7988) | marine metagenome | biome: marine biome (ENVO:00000447); feature: deep chlorophyll maximum layer (ENVO:xxxxxxxx); material: "saline water (ENVO:00002010), including plankton (ENVO:xxxxxxxx)" | depth 17 m
ATGAAGGAAGTACATGGGGTAAAATCGTACAAATTTTGATTGACAGTAAGTGTATGAACCCTGTTATCTTCTTTGATGAGTTAGATAAATTGAGTGATACACCAAAGGGAGAAGAAATTAACGGCATCTTAACTCACTTAACAGACACTTCTCAAAATAGTCAATTTCACGATAAGTATTTCTCTGAAGTTGAATTTGATATTAGCAAGTGCTTGTTCATTTTCAGTTATAATGATGAAAGCAAGGTCAATCCTATTTTGAGGGATAGAATGTACAGAATTCAAACTAAGGGTTATGATTCAAAAGAGAAGCTTATTATTGCTCGTAAGCATCTTCTTCCTAAGATTCGTGAGCAAGTCAATTTTAGTGAAGAAGATATCATTATTCCTGATGAAACTATCAAATATATTGCTTCAAGTCAAGAATTAACCAAGAATGAAAGTGGTGTTAGAAATCTAAAGCGATGCTTGGAAATTATTCACACCAAACTTAACTTGTTTAGACTTGTAAAGAAAGATGAAGATGAAATGTTTAAGAAGGAGTTAGATCTGAATGTTAGTTTCCCGTTTACTGTATCAATCGAAGTAGTCAATAAATTGATCAAGAAAGACTCTGAGGAAAATGTTTCACTTTCTATGTTGTATTTATAAATTTATTTAAAAACTTATTCCTTTAATTTGTAATGAATTTAACTAGCGATGATTTTGACCACCTACAACTTTTTTTATCATCAAAGTGGAAATTGTATCAGCCTACTTCAAATAACTTATATTATATTGATGTATTTGATGATGGTAATGAAAAATATAAAAATCTGACTAATCTTTGGTATAAAATCGGTCACTGGCAAGAAAAAATTTGCTTATTAAATAGAGATGAAAAAGTATTTATATATAGCATTTCATCTTGGAAAGTATTGTTACATGAACCGCAATATATGAATGATTGTATGATACGTATGAAAGACATAATGTCCTCTTTACCTGATGAATATAAAAATACAGAATCTCAGGAAATTGAAACACTTATTTATAATTATTTAAAAAAATATTGTGCACATGAAATAATAGACGACTATATAGATACTGATGTAGAAAAAGGACAAACTATTAAATACTGCAGTAAATGTTATATTGAGTTTTAATTATTTCATCGTTCGACCTATTTTTCCGTCAATAGTATAATGTCTTCCGAATTTCATCCACAATAAGATACTAGCAGTAAATCCTAATAAAAATCCAGCTACACATTGATCAGGATGATCTCCCATAAAGGGTCTTGTTAAAAAAGGGCCTACAAAAAATGTAAGAATAGAATAAAATACCATAATGGCAACAGAAACGGGAGTACTCAAATGAGACATATATAAATTAACCTAGAAAATAAAATTTAAAATACCCGTGATTCATTAAATTTATAGTATTCTTACGAGCATCTTCTTCTGAAAAATCTCTGGCAATATGTGCATTATATATTGATTTTGATCTTGCAAGTCTACCAAAATATCCTAAAACCATTACTATAAGCAAAGCAATGGAAATCTTTGTGTAAACTTTACTAGATAATTTTATATCAAAAATGAGTGTAAATGCATAAATAACAGCTAAGTAAATTATAGTATGTAATACTACGCTAATCAATACATCCTTTGAGACTAAACGTTTAAAATTTGTTTTAGGGTCAACCGTGTCTAAATATAATCCGCACAAAAGCATTATATATTTACATCGTATTTTAATTCATTAATAAATAATATCGAAAATTATATTAATCTTTAGTTAACAGAATTAATATAATTATAAATTACTTTTTTTATCTTTGTTAACAATACTATAAACATACATAATGAGTAAACCAATAGGAACTACTAATGGTTCATAATAATTTAAATATAACCAAAAACAAACAATAAATATAGCAATAATTGATTTTCTTGGTAAAAGCTTGTAGTTAGATATATCTCTAAAATATATCCAAATAGAAGCGGAAACCAAAGCTATAATAACTTTTTGCGAAAAAGTTAAATAATTATCTAAGATCATATATTAAATAAATATATAATAATTTATACTATATAAATAATAATATAGTTATTTAATAACCATGAACCTATTATACTTATTCGTATTTTTAATATTACACACTACATATGTTTATTCATCACAAATGTTATATGAACAAACAAATGACTATCAAGATGTTTTTTACGTTGAAAATAAAAATATAACATTTAATCATAACTTTTGTGAATCAAAACTACAAAATTATCAAGGCCCTGAAATATGGAATGCATACACATCATTAATCATATCTATTGTACCCTTCATATATGGTTTTCCGAAATACCCACTATTATATAACGTAGCATGTATGTTATCTGCAAATGGATTTGCTAGCTTTCATTATCATTATTATTTAAATTGGTTTGGTAAACAAGGTGATGAAATTTCTATGATATTAGCTAATTATTTTGGCTTGTGGGGATTAATTAATATGTATTATAAAAAGTCTGTAAAACGAAATAATTTAAATCGATTTAACACAGCTTTTATGTATATCTTTTTGGTTTCTAATACATTAATTAATAATGATTATTTATTTCCTTCTATTTTTGGAATATATGTTGGAGGTTCTCTAATCATGATTTATCGTGTAGGAAAAATGCATAATATTAAAATTGTTAAAAATTTATGTATTTCCTTTATTGGTGCATCAAGTTGGATCATTTCTGAACATTTTTGTAATCACTATACTAAATATGGTCACCCGTTATGGCATTTATTATTTCCACTAGGATTTTATAAACTAATACTCGACTTTGATAAAAGTAAAGAATTATATCAAACACGTAAAATTACTAACCCAAGTGAAAATATTTAATTTATATATTTTATTGATATGAATTCAATAAAATATTTATGCTGTTTGGTTACCACCACGAGTTGACAACAATTGCTTGTGATCAGCATCCAAGCAAAGTCCACCCATAGAATTTGTTAAACCAGAATTTTCACCCAAGCAACTTAAATCGCCTTTTACGTTACCAAACGCATCAAGTTTCTTGGGTTCTCCTGCAGGATTACAGTATACTCCTCCGAATCCGTATACCTTTTTGCAGTCTTTATCTGTATCATTAATTAAATAAGCAGAATAAGACGAATCAATATTCTTTTCATCTTTTGTAGTATAACCTACATCAGGCTTAGTTGCGGTAAACCCTTCAAATTTGTATTCTTTTGAATACACAGTATCCGCACGGTGAGGAACAAATGCCATGCAAGAAGAACACATACTTGTAAGTATTAATACAACTAACACAACAATTAAAGTAATAGATAAAGGAGATAACATTCTATACATAAAATATAGATAATAATTGATCAAATATTTTACTAAATATATTTTGCTTGAAAATACACATAAAGTATAAATAATATTAAATAAATAATGGCGTCTTTAAATTCAAAAGATAAATTGAACTTGCGTAATGTTGTTTCACAAATGGGAGCAGAGGACCATACTGAACATATCCGTAGTCTCAGACATAGTACAAAAATTAGAGATGATGTTAGAAAATTAGATAATCTTAGTCGTAGTCACGCTACTTTAAAAGATAACAACTTTAATGAATATTTGGATTTATGTGCAAAGGAAGCATCTTTCTTATTTGAAAACTATGAAGATTTGTTTAAAAGAATGACTAAAGGAGAACTTGATCTAACTATTATGACAAAAATGTTAGTTATTCTTAAACTTATTGAAGATGGTAAAGTTGATCAACACGAAGGTTCTGCTATGTTTGGCAAAGTATTAAAAGAATTGTATATTGATAGTGCAATAAAACACGGAGATAATCTAGACAAAGAGCGTGGAGAAGTTGTAGAAGAAAAGAAAATTGGTAAGAATATATCTTATATGGAATACAAAAAACTTCAAAACAAATCTTGAAACAATATAAATATAGTTTTTTAAATATATTATGAACTTCGCTCCACAAGAAATAGTTCGAAAAATGTTGAGAAAAGAAAGTGTATTTAATCATTTAGTAACGACGTATGAAATTGATGCAAATCTAAAGTATTCTTTTGCTGTTTTAAAAATTTATACAGAAAATGAAGAATTAAAAAATATGTATCAAGATGTTATTACTAGTCATAATAAAAAAATAGCAACTAGTAAATATCCTGATTCAGGATTTGATTTGTATGCACCAGCTGATTTGTTTATTGATAAAGTGAACGAACCTGTATTTTTAGATTTTCAGATAAAAACTGAAATGATATATTATAACGATTGTCATTCTGAACCACAAACTACTGGATATTACATGTATCCACGTTCTAGCTTTTCAAAGACTCCTCTAGTTCTTGGAAATCATGTTGGAATTATTGATTCAGGATATCGTGGTAATCTGATGGGTGCTTTTAAATTTTTTCCGAATACAAATAATGCTCATAATTATACTATTAAAAAGGATCAACGTCTTTTACAAGTATGTCATCCTAGTTTATGTCCTATATTTGTTATGTTAGTTGATAACGATAGTTTTGAAGTTACTGAACGCGAGGCTGGTGGTTTCGGTTCTACTGGAGTATAAATTAAGCATAATATATTATAAATGGTTATTATATATTATGGATAATTATAATGAAGAATATGTATTAATATATAAGTCACCTTATTATCTAAAAAAACGAAAGCAAAAATCTAAAAAAGTTGTTGTATTTGACCTCGATGAAACATTAGGAGATTTTACTGATTTAGAATTATTATGGAGTGGAGTACAATTATATAATTATCAAAAAAATGAATATGAACTATTTAAAAAACTTTTAAATTTATATCCAGAATTTTTACGTTATGGTATCAATTCAATATTAGAATATTTATATCTTAAAAAAAGAGAAGGCATATGTAAAAGTTTATTTATTTATACAAACAACCAGTCTCCACCCAAATGGATAAAAATGATTCTACAATACTTTCAAGATAACTTAAATATTAAAAAAAATGAAAAGCTTTTTGATAAAACAATTTATGCTTTTAAAATAAATAATAAACAAATAGAACCTAAACGAACTACTCATAAAAAGACTTTCTCTGATTTAATTAACTGTACATTAATACCAAAAAATACAGAAATATGTTTTGTAGACAATTCTAATTTCGAATGTATGAAAGAAGAAAAGGTATATTATATTCAACCGATGTCTTACTTTCATCATTTATCAACTGCAGAAATAGTTAACCGTTTTATTTATTCAGATTTAGCAAAAGAAATATTAAAAACACCTAGTGGGCTAAATAGTTTTGGTAAATATATTTATAGCAAAAGAGAAAAGAGTTACGGTTTAAATGATGTAGAAAATAATCATTTATTAAAAACAAATATTATAGTTTCACAAAAAATAATGTATCATTTAAAAGAATTTTTCTATTTTTCAGAAAAAAAAGAGAAAACAAAAAAAAATAAAAAATTAATGAATCGATTGTCAAGACGTAATAAAATATCTAATTAAATATTATAATGGATCTATTGAAAAATCCCAGTAGTTTTGATGTGCGCTTTGCTATAAGTGCATTATATTTATGGCTTTTATTTGGTTATCTAAGTAGTATGGTATCATGTGATATGCAGCGTTTAATGGTTAACAATACAATATTTCGTCACTTTGTAGGCATTATTTCTTTTATATTGTTATTTACAACATTAGATACTGAAAATAATGATGATGTATTTACAACAATCAAAAAAACGCTCATGGTCTATGCTGTATTTTTATTACTAACTAAGGCAAAATGGTATTTCTCCATTCCCACATTAGTTCTAATTACAATTGATCAAGGTATGTCAGCACAGATTAAATATCTTGAAAAGAATAAAAAAGATGCTGAACTTATTAAGAATATTCGAGAAAAGTTATTATATGTAATAGCTGCAGTAGTTGTTACTGGATTTGCTCACTATGGAGTACGCCAATATAATGAATTTGGAAAAGATTTTTCTTTTGTTAAGTTCTTATTTACAACAGGTTGCAAAAAGTAATTAGTTTTCTTCTAAGTGTTCATAAGCCATTAATACAATTTGTTCCTCAGGTAATAGTTTTTGAAAAATATCACAACTATCTATTTTAATTTGTGAAAAACGTCTATTCATATTCATGATTGTTAAATGCGTACCATTATCCAAAAATTTAAAATTTACTAAAATACCACCATTTGTTAGTTTATTATTTCCGTGTTTAATCCAGCGCACATGTCGTCCTACATTTAATTCATTCAAATCATTAATATATTTATAACCAATCAATTTATTACAAACCTCTTCTTTATTTACAATATTCATATTATTTACTACGTTAAATATTTCTTGGTTGATTTTTCCCATAGTGTAATCCTCTAAATTTTCATATTTATCCTCATCTATGCCTTCTAATAATTCATCTATGTCAATCGTAGAAAATAATGAAGAATCATTTAATACTGACTCATAGATTTCCTGAACTTCTTTTTCATCTAGTTTTGCCATATTATAATTTTATAAAAAGTATTATAAAATTATTACTATATAACTTTAATAGAAATGAACGGTAAAATAATTGCTAATAAATATGTACTGATTGAAGAATTAAATAGGGGGTCTTTTAGTTCAATTTTTTACGGTGTAAATAAAATAAATAATAAAGAAGTTGCTATTAAATTTGAATTTAATCCAACATTTTCAACAATAAAACATGAAGTATCAATATTAAAATATTTAATAAATAATAAAATTAAAAATATTCCTCATGTATATTGGTTTGGTCCTTTTGATGAAAAATTATGTTTGATTATGACAAAATATGATTGTAGTTTATCTGAATATATAAATAATAAAAATATAAGCTTATCAAAAATTAAATCAATTATTATTCAATTAACACAATTAATAAAAAATATTCATGATGCTTTTTTAGTTCATCGAGATATTAAACCTCAAAATATAATGATTCACAAAGGAGAATTATGTTTAATCGATTTTGCTTTTTCTGTATTTTATATTGATGAAAATAAAAAACATATTATAGACAATAAAGATCAAGATTCTATGGTAGGATCACCTAGATTTATGAGTTATTTTATTTATGAAGGATATAAATCATTCCGAAGAGATGATTTAATTTCGATGGCATATATTTGTTTGTTACTTTTCTGTAAAGAATTACCATGGGATAATTTACCATATGAAAATTCACAACAATTATCTATTTATAACACAAGAAACCAAACTGCAAAAAATCTGAAAAGTCTGGAAAATATAAAAAGGTATTGTTCAAACAAAAATGTAGAATTACAACATCTTTTTAATTATTTGTACAATCTATCTTATTTTGATGACCCTAACTATCTATTTATAATTGATGTTATTAAAAACTATGATGATTAATGTATTAAATGTTATATAAAAACAATATAAATATTAACATGTATATAACTTATACTTGTATAATGTCTGTGCAAGAAACAACTGTGTCTCAAGGTGATCGTTTGATTGGTCAAGTAAAGTGGTTCAACAATAAGGCTGGTTACGGTTTTATTACTGTATATTCCGAGGGTGAGCAAAAGGGAAAGGATATTTTCACTCACTACTCTGGTATTCGTGTAACCAATTCTCAATATAAATATTTGATTCAGGGCGAGTATGTTGAGTTTGACTTGATTAAGTCTACTAACGACAAGCATGAATTTCAATCTGTAAATATTACAGGTGTTCTTAGTGGACCCCTTATGTGTGAAACTAGAAAGGTTGCTCCTGTTGGCGAAAGACGTCAGTCTAAGCCTAAGCAAGGTGAGCAAGCTGCTACTGAGTAAAAATATATAATAATAACTAATTTTTATTATATATTTAATTTTCTATTTTAAGCTTTTTCTTTTCGATAGCTACTTCCTTTATTACATTTTTAAGAACTTTATCTTGTTGTTTATTTACTTCTTCTTCGCATGGCCCTCCTAATGAATTTATTGAAATCTGTATAAAATCTTGATTCTCTTGTGTATCCAATTCTCTAAAATTGGGGTTTTCTTCTTGCCATTCTGGAAGTAAATGTAAATTCTTTTCTTCAATAACTCTAATCGAATTCTTAAGTTTTGATTTATCCTTGTCATCTATTTCCCATCTATCTTTATCTTTCACATATACTGTTTCCCTTTTAATATCAGTACAGTGTATCGGTCGTTCTGTAATATCTAGATCTTTCAACGCATTTACAAATATACGACTAATACCATCTACGTATCCTAATTTACCTGTTTGTTCCAGATCTTGAAGTGAAATTTGTAGTCCATTAACAAAATCTATCAAATTTAATGCGTTTTTACACTGATCATTTAAAAATAGATTAAGGTTAAAGTGATTAGTTTGATTTGTAATATTTGTAACTTGTTTTGTTTCCTTCGATAGATCAATTATTTGTTTTTGTAAATCACCATTTTGTTTTATAAGCTTCATAACAAGATCTTTTTCATTCAAATTTTCATCTTCAACAATTTCTTCTTCATTCTCTATAATCTGCTCTGCAATTTCACATTTTTTTTTATGTCTCCATAATCCTGTGCGATCTTTATAACTTTTTCCACATTCACATGCAAATGTTTCAACCGGTTGAATATTTGTTGTTGATTTCGCATTTTCTGTTGATTTTTCGTGTTTTTTTGTTTTTACATGTCGTTTATAATCATAATTATTATTAGTATAAAACCCACATGCATCACAATTAAATTTAAATTTAATTTGCGATTTTTTTGTTGCCATATTTACTTTATATTATCAACATATTTTACGCCTAAATACTTTTTTAATTTAAATAAAAAATTGAAATTGTTTTTATTTATACCCTGTATAAAAGATGTTATCTCACGATATTATTGATCTTATTTTATCTTTTTATCCATATGATAAAAATATATTGTCTTCTGTATTATGTAAACCTGATTTAATAGGATTAAGAAGAAATTTCTTAGATGATAATGCTAACAAAATAAAAAGATGGTGGCGATTTTATACAGAAAATGTTATTTATAACGGTTATATAATTCCTATTCAAAATGAAAACAAATTCGTAACTGCAATAAAAATTAAAGAATTCATTTTAAAAACCCCTATGTTAAGTAAAAAAAATTATGTTCACGATTTAATATTTAAATATGAAAAGAAATATTTATTAAGTTTCCCAGAATTCTATATTAAAAAGATTTATCATGTAGATATTCATACCGATTCACTCAATTCTAATACTCTTATACCAGACGAACTAAAAAACGTTATAAATAAATATATTATTAATAAAGATAGAACAACTTATTGCATTTATAAATTTTTAAATTGTAAACATATAACATTTGAAAAATTGTTATATGTAGGTTGGTGATTTAATTAGATTGTAAATACTTTTGCATAGTAAGCCCAGAAGAATATACCAACGAAGCATTTAGATAATAAGTCGAGAATATTATAAGATACATTCTTAGTTACTTCATCCATCATGTATACAACTCCGTATAATGCCCAAAGAATAGCAAAGGCCCAAAACAATATATTATTATCTAAATTAAATGTTCCTGATAAATATTTTTTATAAATAAAACCATACATGGCTGCAAAGAATCCAAATCCAAATATGTTAGCATTCCATTTACTTAAGAATCCTAATTCACCCAAATATCCCATTCCTAACATGCCATAATTCAATACCAAGATGATTAAATAAGAACTAAATTTCATAGCTCCCTTTTTATTGTTGTACAATAAGGCGAGTACAAGAACCAATAACATAATAGGGGTTGTGATTGCCCAATCTGTATAACGAGTATCGTTAATTTTTTCATAATCAATATCAGAGTCATTCTCAATTGAAAATACAAACTTACCGTAAAAGAAAGCAGCAACAACTGATATGCATGTCTCTAAATTTAGAATATTTCTAATTTTCATATCTTTTGTTCTGATTGCTTCAATAAAAGTGATTGTGGCAGTTGTCATTAAAAATGCATAGGTAATATAAAATGTATCATTTACTAAACTCTTCTCAGAGAACATATTTCTAATTTTTTCCTCTGGTTGTTTTTTTTCTGCTTTTTCTTGCATATATATATTAAATTGATATTAATTTCGAACTACATATTAGAAATAATGTTTTATTTATTATTTCTTTTATTTTCAATTGTAAACTCTGAAAATTGCGTTTGTACAACTGTTACTTGTCCTGTTGTTGGTGAAAACTATATAAATATGGGAAATGGAAATGCCGATGTGTATTATTATTATGAAAATCATGGTACATATAATGTTGTTTCAAAAGCGCATGCTACTATTACTCATTACTCATTAGATAATGGTACCGAAACCACTAGTTGTACGCAAAAATATTCACGATTATTAGATGATGAAACTCAAGAATGCGATGCTGGTCATATTTTAGCAAATCGTCTTGGCGGTTATGGTAATCAACCATTAAACATATTTCCACAAAACGCTTCTATTAATCGAGGAAGTTATAAAGAAATGGAAGCTCAGATTTATGATTGTATGATAGAAAATAATATAGGATATTTGTCATGGATATTCTATTACGAAGATAATAATAAAACGAAACCTTATCAAGTTGACTATCAAGCCAATTTTGATTTTTATTGTAAAGAAATAATAAATAGTTTTTCAAATTAATAATTTTTGCAGTTAAAATTATTTAATTTTATATTATATTATTCTGAAATATGGAGTGTATTTTATCATTATAATTTTTTGCGTTTTTTTTGCGTAAAATCTCGCAAAAAAAATATCAGTAACAACTTTTCATAGGTTTTTAAAATATATTGTTAGCATATATCATTATATTTTAATCATTATTTTATTTGCGTAAAATCCGTTGCTTAAATCGGCAACAAATCGGCAACATCGGCAACAGATTTTACGCAATTTTTTTTATAAAAAATATTCAAAAAAAAGTATCGTAACACAAAATACCTAATTTTTTTTGTATTTACAGCATTATGGTTTAAAGTGAAAAAATCGTTTTTTTTTGAAAAAAAAATACTTCTAATTTTTGATTTTGGACATTTTTAAAATGTCCATTTTCAAATTTTTTATAAAAGTTTTTTGTTAAAAAAGTTAATTTTTTTTGATAGTATATATCAATGGACTTTCTAAGTATTCAAGATTTTTTAGATTTGTTTAGCAGTAATTCATTATCATTTAAACAATTTATCAACACTATGAAAGTAAGAGTTAATAGAGAACTTTATTCAATAAAAGAATATCAGGAAAAAATGAAAAAACGTAATCGTATTATTTCTGAAGAACAACTAGAATTTTTGTATAATAACATAAAGAACAGTAAAAAATATTTAAAACGTTTTTATGAGACGTCTTTAAAAATTAAATCGGAGTTTGGTACGATGAGAAAAATACCTCCTATGAAGAAAAATGAGCTTAGTAACAATCAGCAAATTAATTTTAAAAATATTATTCGAAATCTTTATTTTACACAGCTCATGGAGAAAACTACATCTGGATTTAATAATATTCCGAGCTACTTGACTGTATTGAAGGAATTATTGAATGAAAATATTATTGATTATAAATTATTATCAAAATCAAGTTTAGATTTTATTAAAAAAGGTCGTTTTGGTAGCGTATTATCTTCATTATATTTTCGAGCATCTATATTAAATCCATTCTTAGTATATTCTTTAAATAAGACTATGTTGCATGGAAAAAAAATATTTACTCCAACATTAGGATGGAGTTCTTATGCATATGGTTTTTGTGAATGTTTGGATGTAGAAGAATATGTTGGTACAGATGTAATTCCTGAAGTATGTGAAAAAACATCTTTATTATGTTCTCAATATAGTCATATTAAAAGTAAAATTTTTTGTCAACCATCAGAAAGTCTACTTACAAATAAGTTTGTATTAAATAATTATAAAAATCATTTTGATGTAGTATTTTTTAGTCCGCCGTATTTTCAATTAGAAATGTATGAAGGAGAACAGCAAAGCACAACAAATTATAAAACTTATAATGATTGGTTAAATAAATATTGGAAGAAAACAATAGAACTTTGCAATTATGTTTTACAAAAGAGGGGAGTTATGTGTTATATTATATCAGATTATGGTTCATCAAATACAAAACAACATTATGAACTAGTAAAAGATACCAAGAAGATTGCTTCAAAATATTTTGATAGTTTTAGCATTCAACCACTTGCTAATAAAAATGTACATGTTACTAAACATAGAGAAACCGGAGAACAAATAATTATTTGTAAAAAAAAGTTATAATTCGTAGCAAAAAAAATAGAAAATTGATATTTTTTAAACAAAAATATCAATATTAGTAATATGAAGTTTTTATTTGAAGTAAATACCACATTTGAAAAGCCTATCTACTTGTATATAGATGAAAATCAGAGTGTAAAGGATTTTATTGAAGAAGTTGTTATCCATATTGAAACATATACAAGTTATCTTCGTAGCGATATTCTAGATGTGTTTGTACAAAATACAAAAGATATTATGTCTATACCAAATACTGATAAAAAGATTAAAGAATTTTTATTAGATAATCCTGAGTATTTCCGTGAATGGACAGGTTCTTTGCATAGAAACATCCATAAAATTTACGTTATGGATAGTAAGTACTTAAAAACTCTTAATAATAAAAATGATATTCAAAAAGAACCTGTTACCACAGGAATGCATATATTAAAAACATTATTACCAACTATTTATTTTTAGATTATAAATTATTATATTTTATATAAATTGCATTTTGTCTTGATTTTCTTGATAGTGTAATATTGTTTTTTTTGCAATATGATAAAAAATTTCCATACGAAACAATAAGCGGACGGGTAATATGATAAACAAAAAATGAGTTTAACGAAATAGACTTTCTCATTATATAGTAATTCAATATTTTTTTTTATAAATTATTTTAATATATTTGTTGAATTTTTTAATTTCCATGTACCAAACATTCTGTGGCTTCCTAATTTTCCAAATAAATTAGGATAAAATGGATCTGTAGTTAATAATGTCACTTCCCTTTTTAACTCGTATGTTGCATAGGTGTAAGATACTAATATAGGTCCTGTTGTATAGTATACAAATACTTGATCGGATGAATCTCCATTAGATTTACACCCTTCTTGTATATCATATAGTGTAATTTTAGGTTTTACAATATTATCTATAATTGATTTGATAAATGGATTATTTTTTTTAGCGTAAAAAGCATAATTGCCAATCAAATTATTATAATTATTATTTAGAATAATAATATCATCTATATTTTTTTGTTCAATAGGAAACGCACAATCATAATTTAAAAGTATATCTGGACTATTAGTAAGGAAAAAATCTAGATCTAGATAAAGACCTCCATAATAATAAACAGCACAATAACGAAAGAAATCGATTTGTTGTATTTTATATGTTAATTGTTTAAAAAACTCGTAGTATTGTGGCATGTTATTTTTGAAGAATGAAGTAATGCTATCATCATCAAAAAATAAATAATTCCAGTTTCCTTTAAATTTCATAATATTATTTTGGTAAGTTACTAAATATGGAGGTAATTTATTGTCTTTCCATGTTTGAATAATATTCATGATTTATTTAGAAGAAAGCGTTTTATATAATTTACGTTAAATATAAATAAGAATAATCTATTTATTTTTTATAATGTCTTCTCAAGAAGAAAACGTTGTTCTCGAAAAACAAGAAAAGTCTGTTTCTTTTGATGAAACTACTGAAAAAACTGACGTAGAGCCAGAAAATGAAGTAAAGGAGCAAGTAAAAATCAACCCACTTGTTGTTCTTTTTAAAAATATTCGTGTATTATTAGATCTTTCTATTTCTCGTGGAAGTTTTAAGAGCGAGGAAACAACTATTGTTGGAAGTATTTATAATGATTATATTGCAAAACTTTCTGAACTGGAAAGTGATAATGCTAATGTTAGTTTTCCTATTAAGTTGTTAACTAACGTTAGACTATTAATAGACGCTGTTGTACAGAGAGGTAAATTTTTACCTCAAGAATTAATGACAGTTGGACAAGTGTATAATAGTTTGATTGAATTGTTAAAGCAAGCTAGTTCTGCATCTAATACTTCTTCTAATAAAGGAACTCAAGTTGAAACAATTAAAGAAGAGGAAGAGGAGGATTCTGATGATAAGAAAACTGATGATAAG
>CEOC01024061.1_pt1 | contig 14207 bp, 15 predicted proteins | sample 356191 | NCBI WGS metagenome assembly CEOC01 (sample SAMEA2619952, study PRJEB7988) | marine metagenome | biome: marine biome (ENVO:00000447); feature: deep chlorophyll maximum layer (ENVO:xxxxxxxx); material: "saline water (ENVO:00002010), including plankton (ENVO:xxxxxxxx)" | depth 17 m
CGAGCATAAGTTTTTTCTTACTGATGGATGGTTAAGTCTTGGCTTTAGTAAATTCTCAGCTTCTAAATCATATCCCACTTGGTTATTACCAAAATCAAAGTCTTACAAGTTTGATACTAATTTAAATGGAGAAGAAAGAGCCTTTGTGGTTTCGGGACAATATGAAAAAGTTTTCCCTTTTGATATTTATCCAGTACAATTAATTAAATCAATTGTAACTAATGATATTGAAAAAATGGAAAATTTAGGAATTTATGAAGTTGCTCCAGAAGATTTTGCACTTTGTGAATTTGTATGCACTTCAAAAATCAATGTTCAAAATATTGTGAGAGAAGGGTTAGACTTAGTTTATAAAGAATGTATGTAATTTAAAATATATTAATTTGAAATTTTTAAGAAAAATATTTGATAACGCCCATGAAAAGCTAAACTCTAACGAAAAAACCAAAAAGTTTTTCCCTTTAATAGATGCTTTTGATACTTTAATGTTTACTCCTAACCACGTAACCAATAAAGGGTCGCACATACGAGATGCAATTGATCTAAAAAGAACAATGATGTTGGTTATTATTGCTCTGATTCCATGTTTATTATTTGGAATTTACAACACAGGTTACCAGCATTTTAGGGTTCTGAACCAATTAGCAGATGTTTCTTTTTTAGAGATTACACTAAAAGGTGCTTTTGTAGTTTTACCTTTAGTTGTTGTTTCATATGGATCAGGGCTTTTAGTTGAATTTATCTTTGCTATTAGAAATGGTCATACTGTTCAAGAAGGTTTTTTAGTTTCTGGAATGTTGATTCCTCTATGTATGCCTGCAGATGTTCCACTTTGGATGGTTGCTGTTGCAACAATATTTGCAGTTGTTATTGGAAAAGAAGTTTTTGGAGGAACAGGGATGAATATATTAAATGTAGCTCTTACGGCAAGGGCATTTTTATTTTTTGCTCATCCAACTAAAATGTCTGGAAATGAAGTATGGGTAACAGGATTTTCAGACATAAAAGGTGAAAAATATGCTTCCTTAGTTAGCAGCAGTAATATTGATGGAGTAGTTGATGGAAGCACAGGGGCTACTGCATTAGGAGATTTAGCTTCCTTCATGCAAGATTCACCTGTTTTAGAAAATACACAAGCTTTTCAAGCTAAATATTCTCTAATGGATTCTTTTTTAGGATTTATTCCAGGATCAGTTGGAGAAACTTCTGCTCTTATGTGTTTAATCGGAGCAGCTTTACTTCTGTGGACCGGAATCGCTAGTTGGAGGGTAATTTCCTCATTTTTTGTTGGAGGTTTTGTTATGGCTACTATACTAAATCTTATTGGTGGAAATGGTTATTTTGAACTTCCTGCAATACATCAACTAATGTTGGGTGGATTTATGTTTGGTATGATATTTATGGCTACTGACCCAGTTACAGCAGCGCATACTAATGCAGGTAAATTTATTTACGGATTTTTAGGCGGTTTCTTAGGAATATTGATAAGGATGGTAAATCCTGCTTATCCAGAAGGTATTATGTTAGCAATTTTAATTGCGAACGTATTTGCACCTCTAATTGATCATATGGTAATACAGAATAACATTAATAGAAGATTAAAAAGACTTAAAACTGCATAAAATGGCTATTAATAAAGATAGTAACACATATACAATTGGCTTTGCAATCATACTGGTGGTATTAGTAGGTGGTTTGCTTGCTATGATTGCTAATGGTTTAAAACCAATTCAAGACGAAAATCTTGTCAATGAAAAAAAACAAAATATTTTAAATTGTCTCCCAGGAAATAAACTTATCTCTAGAGATGAAGCTGGTTCCTTATTTTCTGAATTTGTAAAACAAAGATTAATTTTGGACTACAATGGTAAGGTTAAAGAAAATACCTTACTGGATAATTCAATAGAGTTAAATAACAAAAACTCAAATGATGCTTTTAGTATTGACCTACTAAAAGAGTATAAAACTATAAAGGATGAAAAAACTAGGAATTATCCATTATATATTTGTGAGGTCGATGGGAAAACTTATTATGTTGCACCAGTTATGGGAAAAGGTCTTTGGGCTGCAGTTTGGGGCTTTATAGCAATTGATGAAACTGGAAATGAAATTTCGGGAACGGTATTTGACCATAAATCAGAAACACCTGGTTTGGGTGCTGAAATTTCACAAGACTTTTTTGAAGATCAATTCATAGGAAAATTAATTTCTAATAATGAAGATTATATACCTGTTGAAGTTAATAAACCCGGAAATCCTTTAAATGAATATCAAGTTGATGGAATTAGTGGTGGAACTTTTACTAGTGTTGGGGTTGAGGAAATGATGAGTAGAACGCTAATTGTTTACCACAGTTATATTAAAAATTTAAATAAATCATAATCTTCAAAATATGTCAGATCAAGCAGTAGCAGTTGAAGAAAAGAAAGTAGTAGTTAAGGAAAGAGAGCCGTTATTTTCCAAAAAGAATAAAAAACTTATTTCAGATCCTTTGGATGAAAATAATCCTATTACAATCCAAGTTTTAGGGATATGTTCTGCACTAGCAGTAACAGTACAAATGAAGGCAGCTGTTGTAATGTCAGTAGCTGTGTTATTTGTTTTAATCTTAGCAAATGTTTCTATTTCACTTATCAGAAACTTAATACCAAACAGAATTAGAATTATTGTTCAATTAGTTGTAGTAGCTTCTCTTGTAATAATTGTTGATCAGGTACTCAAAGCTTATTTGTTTGATGTTTCAAAAGAATTATCTGTATTTGTAGGATTAATTATAACTAACTGTATAATTATGGGAAGATTAGAAGCTTTTGCTTTAGGAAACAAACCTTGGCCTTCTGCTCTTGATGCAATTGGAAATTCTTTGGGTTATGGAATGGTTTTGGTAATTGTATCTTTTTTTAAAGAACTATTCGGTTCAGGTAAACTTTTTGGATATGAGATTTTTGGAAATGCTACTGAACAAACAGGTCTTTATGCAATGGGTTACATGGATAATGGTTTAATGTTACTACCACCATCATCTCTGATATTAGTTGCAGTTTATATTTGGATTCAAAAAATTAGAAACCCTAGTTTAATAGAAACACATTAAAATTAATCATGGATTTAGTAAATATATTTATAAGAAGTGCATTTGTAGACAATATGATTTTTGCCTTCTTTTTTGGAATGTGTTCTTATTTGGCAGTTTCAAAAACTGTTAAAACAGCATTTGGTTTAGGAATGGCAGTCATTTTTGTTTTAATAGTTACCATACCTATCAATTATTTAATAGAAAATTATGTTCTTAAAGAAGGCGCTTTAAGCTGGGTTGGAGAGGAATTCTCATCTGTTAATCTTAGTTACCTTACATTTATAATGTTTATTGCTGTCATTGCTTCTACGGTTCAGTTAGTTGAAATGATTGTTGAAAAAATATCTCCAGCATTATATGGAGCATTAGGTATATTTCTTCCTCTAATTGCAGTTAACTGTGCTATTTTAGGTGGTGCTTTATTTATGCAGGAAAAACAATTTACAACTATTGGCCAAGCTACAGTTTATGGATTAGGTTCAGGTGTTGGATGGTTTATAGCTGTTGTTTTAATTGCTGCTATTCGCGAAAGAATTAGATACGCTAATATTCCTGGTCCTTTAAGAGGGGTTGGAATGGCATTTTTAATTACTGGTCTTATGGGCCTAGCTTTCTTAGGATTTATGGGTTTTGAAATATAATTTGGATAAATAATTTATAAATGGAAATAATTACACCAATCATTTTTTTGTTAGTCATTGTTTTAACACTTACTGCGATTTTACTTTTAGCAAAAACATTTTTAGTTTCTTCTGGTAAGGTTAAAATTACAATAAATGGAGATAAAATTATAGAAGTCGATGGAGGATCTACTTTATTAACCACACTTGGAAATGAAGGAATATTTTTACCGTCAGCTTGTGGTGGTGGTGGTACTTGTGTTCAATGTACTTGTCAAGTAATGTCTGGTGGAGGAAGTATACTTCCTACTGAAGAGCCTCATTTTTCTAGAAAACAAATTGCAGATAATTTCAGACTAGGATGTCAGGTTAAGGTTAAAGAGGATATGGAGATCGAAGTAGAAGAAGAGGTCATGGGAATTAAAGAATGGGAAGCAACTGTTGTATCTAACTATAATGTTGCTACATATATTAAAGAGTTTATTGTTGAAATTCCAGAAGATATGGACTATAAAGCAGGTGGTTACATTCAAATTAAAATTCCTAAAGGTGAAACAAAGTTTTCAGAAATGGATATAAAAGCGCACCCAACTGACCACCCTGGAGAGCCAGATAAATTTGAAAAAGATTGGAGTGAAGGTAAATATGCTTTAAGAAATCTAACCATGAAAAATGATGAAGAAGTTGTAAGGGCTTATTCTATGGCTTCTTATCCAGCAGAAGGTAGAAATATAATGCTTAATGTTAGAGTAGCAGCTCCGCCTTGGGATGGAGCTAATGATTCATGGATGGATGTTAATCCAGGTATTGCTTCTTCCTATATATTTAATCAGAAGCCAGGAGATAAAGTAATCATTTCTGGACCATATGGAGAATTTTTTATCAATCATTCTGAAGCAGAGATGTTATACATAGGCGGTGGTGCTGGTATGGCTCCAATGCGTTCTCATTTATATGAATTATTTAAAACAATAAAGACAGGAAGAAAAGTTTCTTACTGGTATGGTGGTAGATCAAGAGCTGAACTATTTTATATTCATTACTTTAGAGATTTGGAGAAAGAATTTCCCAATTTTAAATTCTATATGGTATTATCAGACGCTTTGCCGGAAGATAACTGGGTAGAGAAGAAAGATATTAATGATCCTAATGGTGATGGTTTCATAGGTTTTGTCCATAACGCAGTTATAGATCAGTATTTATCTAACCATGAAGCTCCTGAGGATATAGAATATTACTTTTGTGGTCCTCCTTTGATGAACCAAGCAGTTCTTAAAATGTGTGACGATTGGGGTGTTCCACCTGAACAAGTAAGATTTGATGATTTTGGAGGGTAATTCTAAGAATTTCATATTTCTTTATTTACTTATCTCTTTTTCTTTTTTTTCTTGTAATTCTGTTAATGAAAACAAACCATTTTCAACTGTAAAAGGCTTCGCTCAGGGGACAACTTATTCAATTAAGTATCAGGATTTTTTAGAAAGAGACTTTACTAGTTCTATAGATTCTATTCTAAATGAAATAGATAATCAATTATCTACTTATGACTCTACTAGTTTTATAAGTAGTATTAACAATGCTAAAGATTCATGTTTAAATTTAAAAGAGAAAGATTTATTTTCTTATTGCTTTAATTTTTCTAAAATTATTAATCAGAAGACTGATGGTCTATTTAACCCAGCAGTTTATCCACTGGTTAATTACTGGGGTTTTTACTCTAAATCAGATCCATTAATAGACTCTAGCTATATTAAAGATTCATTATTAGTTCATGTTAATTTAGATTCTAATTTTGAAATAAAAAAAGAAGGGAACGAGTCATTTATTTGCAAAAAAAATAAGAATTCTAAATTGGATTTTAACGCTGTTGCACAAGGATATAGTGTTGATTTGGTAAGTGAATTTTTAGTTAATAGAGGAATCAAAAATTATTTAGTTGAGATAGGTGGAGAGTTATCTTCAAAAGGTGTCAATAATAATGGTGATTATTGGAAAATAGGAATAGAGAAACCAGTTGACAGTTCATTAATTGGTCAATTTGGCTTTCAAAGAATAGTAGAGCTAAAAAATAAATCCTTAGCCACTTCTGGAAATTATAGAAAATTTAAGATAATTAATGGCGAAAAAGTATCACATTCCATTAATCCTAATACTGGTTTCCCTGTAAATAATTCTTTGCTAAGTGTAACGGTAATATGTAAAATGGCTGCTAACGCTGACGCCCTTGCCACTTCATTTATGGTGATGGGGAAAGAAAGGTCCATAGAATATATAAATAAATATAAATCAGATAGTATTTTCTGTTATATGATTTATGACTCATTAAATTCTTATAAAGAATGGAGTAACTTTTAAGAATCTTTTTCCGCTGATTTAGAAATAAGTTTATCGATTCCAATCCAGATTAAAATTACAGGCCAATAAACTCTAATTAATTCTACTATGGATACTTTAATAAGATTTAAATTATTTAGAAGAAAGAGTAATCCTATTACTATTAATAAGATTCCAATACTTTTGCCTTTTTTCATATAAAAATTAATTTATTAAGCGATACTTTGTTCGACTGGTTTTTTGCATTTTTCATCTGGCATAGCTCCGCAAAAGCTGCAAGATTCTCCTTCTTTATTTAAAAGAGGGTTGTTACTTGCGCAAGTTCCAGAAAATTCTCCATCTTTTTTAAATATTATTTTAATGGCAATACCTGCAAAACAAATTGCTAATAAAGCAATAGAAAGAAGAACTGTTTTCATATAACAAAATTAGGCAATTATTTTCTTAAAGTTCATAGATAATTCCTATTTTGAATAATATCGAAAAATTAATATGAAAAAAAAATCCTCTTTTGACAAACTTTTATCAATAATGGATCGGCTACGAGCTGAATGTCCATGGGATCAAAAGCAAACTATGGAATCTCTAAGCCATTTGACAATTGAAGAAACTTATGAATTAATTGACGCTATTTTGAATAAAGATATGAAGGAAATTAAAGGAGAACTAGGCGATTTATTGCTTCATATTGTTTTTTATTCAAAAATTGCTTCTGAAACAAATGACTTTAATATTAATGATGTAATCAATTCAATATGTGAAAAATTAATTGAAAGACATCCTCATGTATATGGAGAAGATACTGCTAAGACAGAAGAAGAGGTTAAAAAGAATTGGGAAAAGATTAAACTTGAAAATGGAAGAAAATCTGTACTTGAAGGTGTTCCAAAATCACTTCCAGCAATGGTTAAAGCTACTAGAATTCAAGACAAGGCTAGGGGAGTTGGTTTTGATTGGGAAAATGTGAATCAGGTTTTTGAAAAAGTTAAGGAAGAGTTTACTGAACTCCATGATGAAGTCATTATCAAAAATAATAAAACAAAAGTGGAAAAAGAATTTGGAGATGTTCTGTTTTCACTTATTAATTATGCTCGTTTTATTGGAGTTGACCCAGAATTAGCATTGGAAAGAACCAATAAAAAATTTATTTCAAGATTCTCTTTTTTAGAAAAAGAAGTCGATAGAAAAGGATTAAACTTAGATAGCATGAGCCTAGAAGAAATGGATAATCTATGGAAAGAATCAAAAAAAAAATATCCATGAATTATATACACCCCTACTTTTTTCTAATCTAAACGTTTGATAATATAAATATATATGAAAGCTTATTTAATTACTTTTTCTTTTTTTATTTACAGTTTTTACTTTTTTTCTCAATCTTGGATAACCAGTGTGAATACTTCACCATTTCCAGCAAATGACTGCGATATTGTATCTATTTTTATTGTTGGGAATATGCCTTCAAGTAATTGTACTTATACTTCTTCTTATACAATTTCCGGGAACACCATAAATATTGATATTAATGTTACTTGTGGTGGATTGGGGTTACCAGTAATCACTCCTTACAATGAGACAGTTGTCTTGGGAACAATTCCTTCGAATAACTATGTTTTAATAGTTAATCAATATTCTGCAGGAACCCTAATTGAAACCAATTCAAGTTCTCTAAATATAGGGATCTGTTGTAGTTCAGTTGCATCTATAAACTTAGCCAATAATTCTAATTGTATTGGGGATGCCAGTTCTTTTATTGATTTAGGTACTATAGCAGACAGTTTAATCTGGACAGATAATGGATTAGTTTTTAATCCCAGTCCTTCTGCTTTAGGTTGGATTTATAATTTTAATACAACAGGTGTTCATAATATAACATTAACAGCAATAGATAGTAGTGGATGCTTTGATACTAGTAATGTAGTTCTTACTATTTATGATTTACCTGAAATAATTATGAACCCAGTTTCTGCTTCCTGTAATACTTGCGCTGATGGTGAAGTTTTTGTTACAGTTGTTTCAGGTCCAATGCCACATCAGTTGCTTTGGAGTACAGGTGGTAGTTCTAATCCTCTCACAGGGCTTAATCCAGGAAGTTATACAGCTACATTAACTGATGGAAATGCATGTTCGATTACGGATTCTATAAACGTTGGAAATTCAGTAAGTATATTTGAAAATAATAACATAAACTTTTCTTTTTTTCCAAATCCAAATAATGGTAAATTTTCTCTAAATATTATTGATAAAAAGTCTAAACTAAGATCAATACAAATTTTTGATTTTTCTGGAAAATTGATTTTGACAAAATTTTTAGAAGTTAATTCAAATAGTCCCTATGTGGTTGATTTAGATATAGATAAAGGAATTTATCTTCTTATGATTAATAATAAATCTAAAAAACTAATAATTAGATAATTTAACTCATATTTTAATGACATTGCCATCTTTTTTTATTATATTATAAAACATGAAAAACATTTTAATTATTTCTTTAATTTTCTTTTGTAGTCTTTCTGCTAGATCATCCCATCTCATGGGTGGAGAAATAGTAGTACAAAATGATCAAGTTGGACAGTACGAAATTCTTTTAACTTTATATAGAGATGTTACTGGAATTCTACTAAACAATAATCAAACTTTAAATATTTATGACTCGGCTGGTAATCAAGTTTCAACGATTGTATCCAGCCTTGACAGTACTGCATTTCATCCTGTTTTTGGAATATCAAATACATCTTTATTGCCAAATAGTTGTTATGGGACAGAAGTTTATTTTTATTCTGCTGTTTTCCCTTGTTTTATCACTGGAAATTATACGGTAACTTGGAATAATTGCTGTAGAAACCCTTCCATTGCTAATATGGTAAATCCAGGAGCACTTTCCATGTTTTTAGATTGTAATTTTACAGTTGATTTAACTACGACTACTTCATCTCCTTATTTTCTTTCTCCGCCTGTAGTATGTGTTCCAGTAAATAGCTCCTGGCAATATAATCCATTACCATTTGATGAAGAAAATGACTCTTTAAGTTGGTCATTGGACACACCTTATGATTACATCTCTGGAGCTTTTCCTAATGGCTATCCAATCACTGGTTATTCACTTCCACCAGCTATATCCGGAGGTGATTTAACAATCAATTCCTTTACTGGCGAATTATCCTGGACAGCATCAATAGTAGGTAATTATGTTTACACGGTTGTCTGCGAAGAATTCAGGAATGGTTTAAAAATTGGTGAAATAAGGAGGGATATGCAGTTTATAGTTCTTCCAAATGGTAATTTACCGGCTCTTTCTAATTTAAACAACTTCTCAACAGACCTAAATGGAATTCCTTTTGTTGAATCTATCGCAAACGGCACTTTAACTATAGATTTATTTGTATTAGACAGTAGCTCATTATTTCTTTCTTTTGATGGAATAGGTGAGACATTTGATGATAGTATAAATCCCATGACTAGTACAATTACATCAACTAACAATCCTTACGAAAAGAAGGTTACTCTCAATTGGACACCAACAAGCAATGATGTTAGGACAGAGCCGTATATCATTAACTCTAGATTTTTTAATGGTACTTATTCTATGGATTATACTTTTTTTGTTTACGTTAATCAAGATAATACAGGATTAGTTGAATATACTCCAGTAACATTAAAATCTTTTCCTAATCCATCCAATGGATTATTTACATCTAAAATATGTGTAAATAAATCTCAAATTATTGAATATATTATAACTAATAACTTTGGTAAAGTTGTAAGTAATAGAAAAATTAATTTGAAAAATGGAATGAATAAAATTCTTTTTAATGAAAATCTTCCTGCTGGAATGTATGTTGTTACTTTTAAATTAGAAAGTGGAGAATTTATATCAAATAAAATTTTGATTAAGAATTAACAATTTTCCTGAACTTCACTAGCAAGGATATCCCTCTGTAAAGCATCCATATAGATAAAGCAATCCACACACTAATTAATTGAGGAATTATTAAGTCAAGTAAATAAATAGTTGGAATAAAAAATAAAAATGTTCCTATAATTAAGGTGTTTCTTAAATCTACTGCTTTTCCTAAGCCTTTAAAAATACCATCAAATGTAAAGGCTATTGAATTGAATGGTTGGGCTAGAATTACTATCCAGAATATATTTTCAAAAATTTCAATAACATTTTCATTTGAATTAAATACTTTGCCAATTAATGGATATAAAAGACTATAAATAGTCATCAAAGCCAAGGCAATTTTAATATTTATTTTTAAAAGTGTATTACCTAGTTTTTTTAATTTTTCATTATTTTTTTCTCCCATATATTTTCCTGCTAATGCATTTCCTGCATTTGAATAACCATCAATAAAAAAGGCACTAAAAATCCAAATATTATATCCAATTGTATATGCAGCCAAAGAGTTATTTCCGTAACTATTGGCATATCTGTTAGAAATGATAAAAACAAAATTTAAGACCATTGTTCTTACAAACATATTCACAAAAATCAAAATCATTTCCTTGAAAAATGGATTTAATTTATATCTAATTTTAAAATTAAATGGTGTTTTAATTAAGTAGAAAATGACACATAATATAGTCATTAATATTTGAGATATAACTGAAGCCCATGCAGCACCTTTAACACCCATGGGTGAAATAAAATTATCAACTCCTAAAACAAGTATGTAGTCTAAAAAAATATTACTGAGTCCTCCAATCACACTAATATACATAGCCCAATATGTATTTTGAAATCCTCTAAAAATGCCAAAAAATAAAGCGATTAAAAGTCCTAATGGAAGTCCATATAATCTTATGATGAAATAATTTTCAGAAAATGTATATGTCATAGCATTTATATCACCATATAAAAAGTGAGATACATTATTATAATTAATGCCTAATAAAATGGCTAGTATTATGCCTGTTAGTATTGTAACAACTAAAGCTTGAGGAATTAATGATTTTATTCTGCTTATTGTTTGAGCGCCATATTGTCTGCTAATTATAGCAGAAAGTGATGTTCTCATTTGAGCAAAACCCCAAATTAGTGTGGCTACAAGACCTGCTGCGAGACCAACACCTCCTTGAGCAATGGTTGAATTGTTTTCCATTTGTCCAATGATAGCTGTATCTGCTAAACCTATTAAAGGTTCGGTAATGTTATATAGTATTGCTGGTATCGCCAGAGAACGAATTTCTTTTTTATCCAGCATTTAAAGAAAATCAATAATATTATGAGTGGTGTCTAGCTGTATTCCTTTATCAGACTTTTTTAATTTACATGACTCATTAATTGGATCATGCTCCAGAAAAAGTAAATAATCATTTTCATAGGCAAAATTTAAAAAAAATGATTTTTCATTAAGAGTTTTAAGTGGTCTTGTGTCATAGCCCATTACATAAGGGAGTGGTATATGACCCACACTTGGAAGTAAATCAGCCATAAAAGCTATTGATTTGCTTTTGTATTTGATAATAGGTATCATTTGGCTTTCTGTGTGGCCATCAGCAAAAAAAACATCCATATTAGGAAAAACAGATCTGGAAAATTGCCCATTCCTTTCTATGAATTTTAATTGTCCGCTTTCTTGAATTGGTGAAATATTTTCTTTTAAAAAAGAAGCTCTTTCCCTAGGGTTTGGTTGGATTGCCCATTTCCAATGCTCTTTGTTACTCCAATATATAGCATTTTTAAAATAAGGTTCTAAAATAGTTCTTTCATTATTTTTCCAATGAACTGCACCTCCGCAGTGGTCAAAATGTAAATGTGTTAAAAATACATCAGTAATCTCATCTTTTGAATAACCCGCATTTCTTAATGATTTTTCTAAATTATCATCTCCGTGTAAATGATAATGACTAAAGAATTTATCATCTTGTTTATTCCCTATACCAGTATCTATTAAAATAAGTTTTTCTCCATTTTCTATCAGTAAACTTCTCATTGCCCAAGTGCAAAGATTATTTTGATCTGCAGGATTTGTCCTTGACCAAAGTTTTTTAGGAACAACGCCAAACATTGCACCACCATCTAATTTAAAGTTCCCAGTGTTTATTACAGAAATTCTCATTTAATAATTTTTATTAATTGCTTCACTTAACTTAATACATTCCATTGCTTCTTTAACATCATGAACACGTAATATTTTTGCTCCTTTAGAGAGTGAATACATGTTTAAAGCAGTAGTTCCGTTAAGTGTATCTAATTTACTAATTTTCAATTTTTTATATATCATTGATTTGTGACTGATTCCAACTAATATTGGAAGTTTTAGTACTTTAAAACAATTTAAATTTGATAAAATTGAATAATTATGAGCAATCGTTTTTCCAAATCCAAATCCAGGATCAATAATAATATCTTTTAATCCATTTGATTTTAAAATATCAATTTTCTTAACTAAAAAGTCTAAAATATCTTTAATTAAGTTATCATAATGAGGTTGATTCTGCATGGTTTTTGGTTTTCCCCTCATGTGCATAAGTACATATGGGACTTTATATTTTGATACAATCTTTATCATTTCATCATCAATATTCCATGCAGAAATATCGTTGATCATACCAGCTCCAGCTTGTAAAGCTAAAGAAGCAACTTTACCTCTAAAAGTATCAATTGACAAATTTACATTAGGAAATCTTCTTATAATAGCTTCTATGTAGGGAATGGTTCTTTTAATTTCTTCTTCTAAAGAAACTTCGTGTCCATTGGGTTTTGTAGAATAACCTCCAATATCTATTATGGTTGCTCCCGATTCTAAATCTTTTTCAACTTTTTTCAAAGCTCCCTCAAGAGAGTTGTAATTTCCACCATCAAAAAAAGAATCTGGAGTTGTATTTAGAATACTCATTATAATAGGAGTATTTAAATTTAAAAGATTTCCATTAAAATTTATAGAATAATTATCAAGTAAATATGTATCTTTCACCTGTTAAAATTATTTTTTAGTTTATGTCTAATACTTCTGAGCAATACGATAATGTAATTATCAAATGTACTGAGATTTTTAAAAAGAAAACTCTAGATTATGGTACTGCTTGGAGAATTTTAAGATCTAGTTCTCTAACAGATCAGATTTTCATTAAAGCAAACCGTATAAGAACCATACAAGAAACAGGTTCTTCAATGATAAATGAAGGAATTGAATCTGAGTTTATTGGAATTATTAATTATTGTATTATGGCACTTATCCAAATTGATTTCAGCAATGACAAAAGAATGGAAATACCAGCTGAAGAAGTGATTGAACTTTACAATAATAAAATAATTCTCTCTAAAGATTTAATGCAACAAAAAAACCATGATTATGGTGAAGCATGGCGAGATATGAGAGTTTCCTCTCTTACAGACCTTATTTTAATGAAAGTTTTAAGAGTAAAACAAATTGAAGATAATAAAGGAAAGACGCTTATTTCTGAAGGAATTGATGCCAATTATTTTGACATGGTTAATTACAGTGTTTTTGCAATGATTCATCTATCTTAAATATTATGAGTAAAAAACGAACTGCTATTTGGTTAATAAGAATTGTTATTGCCATTCTTTTTTTAGTTTCAGCATATGCTAAAATATACCACGAACCATCTGCCTATTTTTCTATTACAACTTTTGAAGCTAAACAATTAGTTCCTTTAGGTTTTGAATCAGGTTTTGCTGCTTATATCTCTAGAATATTAATTGCTTTAGAATTCTCTCTAGGTTTTTTAATATTACTTCCTTTTCAACTTAAAAGGATAGTTGTTCCATTAACAATTTCAGTACTTACCGCTTTTTGCTTTCACTTGTTAATTCAGATTTATTTAACTGGAAATAGCGGTAACTGTGGTTGTTTTGGAGCTTTACTACCAATGACCCCTTTAGAAGCAATAATTAAAAATATTTTTGCAATTGGTTTATTGCTAATTCTAAGTAAACTTTTAGAGAAGAAAAATTTCAACAATAAGGAGATAACATATGGGTTTTTGGTCTATTTATTTTCTGTCATTTTAATTTTCTTTTACCTACCAATTAAAAGCTCAGAAAATATTTCTGTTGATTTAAAAGAATTTAATAATAAAGAATCAGTAGCAATATCAGGACCTGATCAGGTAAAGTCGGAATTTGGAAATTTATTACCAATGGCAGATGATGGTAGATTATTGTTATGTTTTTTTGCACCAGGATGTGATCATTGCAGAGCTAC
>CEOC01123013.1_pt1 | contig 14159 bp, 12 predicted proteins | sample 356191 | NCBI WGS metagenome assembly CEOC01 (sample SAMEA2619952, study PRJEB7988) | marine metagenome | biome: marine biome (ENVO:00000447); feature: deep chlorophyll maximum layer (ENVO:xxxxxxxx); material: "saline water (ENVO:00002010), including plankton (ENVO:xxxxxxxx)" | depth 17 m
TTGACACGCAATTCAGCCATACGGTCTCGTTGAAGCGCTTCGTCCTGCTCGTCGTCAAGATCAACGGTAGCGAGGGTCGTGCCTTCGTTGGCGCACGTGATGGTCAGGGTGCTGCCGGCATAACTCAAAGTCGGGCGGAAATCCCAATCATCGGGGTGATGCATCCAAACCGAGAGGTCGAGCGACAACGTGTCTCGAAGGGTAACGCGTCCAATTTCTACCGTGTCCACCATCGTAACCAATCCTTGCCAAACAGCCCCGCTTCATACCCCTTTCGCTTTCACTCGCTCGTGGAACCGACAGCGACCTCGGTAAGTGAGGGGCGCATAAGAATCACTTCAACCGTCAAGGTCCAATCGTTTCCTGGGTCGGGGTCGAGCTCCCCAATGAAGGCATCGGGGTCGGATTGCTGTGCAATAACCGACCACACCCAGGGCCCCTGGCCTTGCCTGCTTTCCTTTGAGCTCAGCAGCAATTGCAGCAGGGCTTCTGCGGAATCGGAAGTGTACATACCATCTTCCCCGCGGAGATTCATGTCGTCGTCGGCCATCTCGGCTCGTGCGGGTTCATTGGTGGAATAGTTGCCTGGCTCGGTGGCGATTGAACGCTTGTAATTGTCTTCTACGATATGGAGGGCCAAAGTGAAATTATCGTGCGGTGGAGCCACGTCTCGGTCCAACTCCAACACGGCATTGAACGACATCACCCGCCCAATTTCTCCAGGGGTTATGTTCCCCGACCAAGTCTCACCTTGGTCGAGGTATTCGTCCCATGACATCTCGTAGGTCTCCGTGATCCAGGTCACTTGGAACGTACGCGTGGTCACGTTCACCTCGAACGGTTGGAGTGCAAATGCACCCGCTGCATCATCCACGCGCAAGATGCCGTTGATGATGCCAGAGGCGGAGGTGTCGAGCAAAACGGTGGGCGTGGTGGCGTCGGCATCGTTGCGAGCATCACCATCGCCATCGTTGTCCTCTGCTGTGTTCAAATCCCAACGAAAGGTGAGGTCGTCGCCTTCGGGGTCGAATGATGCACTCGCATCCAACAGAGCAGCATCGCCGGCACGAACGGAGGTTGGCATGGAGATGTTGATGCTGGGGGCACCGTTCACAACGATGGTGGCGATGGCATCGTCTTGCCCGCCTTGGTCGTTGGTGACGGTGAGGCGAATCGTATACTGGCCATAGGTCAGGTAGGTATGTGATGTGAAACCGATGACCGTTTCTGCGGTGGTGCCATCACCAAAATCCCAAGCATACGTTGTGATGACCCCTTCAATCGGTGAGGAATCGCGGGCGTCCAGGGTCACCATCTCGCCTTCCTGAATCAGGGTAGGGTAGGCTTCGAGGGTTGCACGCGGGTCCACGGTGGTATCGAGCGCTCCCGTGCATCCTGCCAAAAGGCTCAGGAGGAGGGTTTGCACCACGACCAAAGCGAACATACGCTCTGTCCGTCTACCCAGCATGAAAACAAGGCTACCCTTACCCTTTCTAATGGTTCGGGAGTCCAGATTAAACAGAAGGGGGGTTTTCATCCTCGTCAAAGACCACCGCTTCGGGAACATCACCCTCAATGCTGGCACGGAGATAGGGGTCGTCGAGGGAGGCGACATCGACCACATCCACTTCATCCACATGAGAGAAACTCTCATCTTCTTCAGCCATCAAATCGTCCAATGATGCATCGCCAGCGTCGTAGGGTGCGGCCACCGGTTTCACCTCGGTGCGGGGCACTTCAGCCTCGTCAAACAGCGAAAGAGCCTCGTCTGTTTTGGCTTCTTGGAGTTCTGCGAACGCTTGCTCTTGAAGGCTATCTTCGTCGAGCGATGTGGCCTCAGTGGCTGCGGATTCCTTGTTTGACGAACCTGATTTGAACCAGTCGCGCAAGCCCATGAAGCACCTGATAGGGTCATGGCGTTTGAGAGTGATGTTCAAAGGGGGTGCCCACCGTTAATTGTTCATGGCACAGGATCTTTTCCAAGGAGAGAAGGTCTTGGCCTTTGATTTGGAAACAACGGGGGTCTCAACCAACAACGACCGCATCGTTCAATTTGCGCTCATTGGGACGTTGGAGGACGGTACGCCAGTCAACAGGGAACAAATCGTGAAACCCAACGTCCGCATCCCCTACGATGCAAGCCAAATCCACGGCATATACAACGAAGATGTGCGAGATAAGCCCCCGCTTGCCGAGGTCGCTGACGAGTTGGCAGAATTGATTGAGGGCGCCATCCTCGTTGGCCATAACGTCCGAAGTTTCGATTACGCCATGCTGAAAACGGAGTTTTTGCGCATGGGTCGCCTCGCTCCACAGCCCAAAGCGATCATCGATACGTTGGAGCTGGTTCGAAGGCTACGTCTTCCAAGACCCCACAACCTGGGTGCCCTTTGCCAACGCCACGGTATCCGTCTTGAGGCGGCGCACACGGCAGCGGCCGATGCAGCGGCCACCATGCTGCTGTTTTGGCGACTATCTGTTGAACATGCGTCCGTGTTCCGTCGTTCAATTCCAGAACTGGAACGCTGGATTGCCCACGGAGACAAACCCCAGGATGCATCGGAGTTGGGCCGCGGCCTCGAAGACCTGGCCCCCGTTGATGCCATGGGGAAGGTTCGAGAAGACGGGGACGAACTCGTTCTTGCGTTTGGGCGGCATCGAGGCCGGTATCTCTCCGAGGTTCAGACGAACGACCCCTCGTACATTGGTTGGCTCCTGTCCTCCAATGGATTGGATTGTGAAGCGACAAAACAGCGAATCAAAGAGCACCTTCGCTCATGAAGCCTCTCGCTCGTATGGGACATCATCGGGCAGTGGCGACCACGGCAGCACATCGCACCACGGTCCAATGCGCCAGGTTCCACGACTCTTCATGACCGAACCAAGGAACAACGCGCCCTGATGGCCCGTAGCCTGGAGCGCTTCAAGCACCTCTTTGCCTCGGCCGTCAAATCTGGCTGAAATTTGTTGACCGGTCGGAATGGCCCGGCCGGTGGCGTCCAAGGGCTCACACAGTTCCAAGACCGCAGCCCCTGAGGTTCGTTCGTACCGATGAAGGAGCACCACGGCATCGCAGAAATCACCCTGGTGCAGTGTGCCCGATTCTTGGCGCCATGTCCACCAGTGCGGGCACCACGCTTTCCAGTCGCAAAACCCACCACAACTGTCCGGACCGGGCGTTGGCGCCATGGGCATGGTGGTCGGCTGGGTCGCCTCCCAAGCGGCGTAGGCTTGTTCGAGAACACTCTCGCCTTTAGCCGCCCATTTTGAGGCCGTTTTGGTGTACCAGCCTTCGGTTCGAACGGGAGGTGCAGCGGGATTGTTGGCCAACAAGATATCCCGGTACATCCGAAGTTGCCGGTTCACCTCGGGCTTCAGCTCTTCGGTAGGGGCGTGGCCGGTTTTCAAATCAGCGACCAACCAACCCTGCATTTCACCGGCTTCGTCAACGTCCGCAAAGAGGAGGTCAAGCCGCCCCATCAAACGTCCATCGCCTGTTCGGAGTTCACCTTCTACGGCGATGGTCAACGATTGAAGATGCTTCCACAAGGCGACGGTCACCTGCTCGTGGCTGAGGTGTTTGGCGCCGATGTGGTCGAGAAGCAAGACGACCCCTCCACGCTGTTGTTTCTTGGCTTCGCTCCATTTCGCATCCTTCCAATCAGGGCGTCGAGGCGTGGCCATGAAGACGGTTTTCTCTTCGTCCCAACGTGCCTTCAGAAATCGTTCTGCTTGGAGAGGTAGCCAGCCTGACTCGCCGTCGTCTCTGCCCGTCAAATCCATGTTGAGCAGGTCTTCAATTGAAGCGTGAACCGCTGTACCCAATGAAGCCGCCATGCCCGCTTTACGAGGAAGGCGTTGGCGACTCAGCCAATACATTCGGGGACAGGTTTCGTACCGGTTCCAAGCCGAGGGGGAGAGTTGGTGCGCTCTCTTCGTCTCAGGAGCGCCCTCATCCATGTTGTGAGGTGAGCGTTGTTGATGATGAAGGTTTGGTGACCAAACGGGGAAAGTGTTGAAGGGCAGCGAGCCGCACCCTGCTTCATGGATAGCCCCAGTTTGCGCATCAACGCCTTGATTGAGAACGAGAATGCCATGGTCATCGCCTGTTTCCCAAGCGTGGGTATGGTCTCCAGCATTGTGGCGCATTATCTCATCGACCATCTTGACTTGGAATTTGTGGGTGGCCTCGTCGACGAACGCCTTCCGGCTCTCGCCATGATCAATCAAGGCGTTCCCCTCCCGCCCATCCGAGCTTACGCCGGTAAGCCTCAATGCACCATTGAGGGGTGTGATCAAGTCATTTTGCTCATGAGTGAAATGGTGGTTCCAGAATCCCTTGTGCACAAGATCGTCTGGGCGCTGTTCGAGTGGTCCAAGGAACACCAAGTCCTCGCAGGTGTGGTCGTGGACGCCTTTGCCAAAGCCGGCATGAAGAGCGGTATGGAGGGGGTTGACCCGGTGGTGGAATACGAAGACACCGACGAGATTGACGTGGTCGGTATCGGTTGCAACGAAACCGTTCGAAAGATGCTCAAGGAGATGGACATTCCTTTGTTGGAGTCGGGTGTGATTCGTGGCATGAACGCTGGTATCCTCAGTGAAGCCTCTCGCCGTGGACTCGGTACGATGTCCATCATGGTGGAAGCCGACCCGCGCTGGCCTGACGCACGAGCAGCAGCGGCGCTGATTGAACGGCTGAACACGCTGTTGCCAAGCATCAACCTACCACAGGAACCGTTGCTGGCCGAGGCTGAAATGCTTGAAGCCCAGATTTCTGCATTGATGGAATCAGCCGGCGGCTCCGACAAGGGCAGCCCAGCCTCAAACGCCATGCTTTACGGCTGATCATCCAAGAAAATCCGAAAGGGAAGATTGTCCTGCTTTGGATGGTTGAGGCACGTCGTCAAGCGAGGTGCCTTCTCCTGTTGATGACCCATCAAGATGGTCGTTGAGTTCATCCTCCGACCACACCTGTACGCCAAAGGAAGTGGCTTTGGTCAACTTTGACCCTGCTTTTTCACCGGCGACCAGCACGTTGAGTTTGGCCGAGACGCTGCCGACGATTTTTCCCCCCGCATCGATGATGCGTTGTTGAATGTCCTTCCGAGGCACGGAAAGTGTTCCAGTAACACAGAACGTCATGCCCACGAAGGGGCCGGCGGCTGTTTTGACCACTTCTTGCTCGATGGTGAGAAGACCGACCAAATCCTCAACCAGCGCTCGACGTACCTGAAGGCCGTCTCGGAATTGAAGGGCGACGATTTCGCCAACCCCGTCAAGGTCAAGCACTTGGCGAAGGGCTTGGTTGTGGGCATGAGATTTCCCTGAATCGTCGTGTTCTGGACCGAACGAAGCCTCACCGGGTTGAGCATGAGCGTCGTCCAACCACGAGAGCATTCCTTGTGCGTCGCCCAGCGAGGAAGCCATGGCAGAGGCCAACTCGGGTCCGATACCGGGTAGCCCCAGGGCGTGGAGGAATTTTCCAAGCGACATCGTTCTGGCCTTGTCGACCTCTCGAAGCACGTTCGTCGCTGACTTTTCCCCCATGCGCTCTAAACTCAGGAGGTCGTCCATGGAAAGACGATACAGGTCGGCACAGGAACGAATGCGGTTGGCGTCAAGGAGTTGATCGACGAGTTTCTCACCCACACCATCAAGTTCCAATGCTCGGCACCAGTAAAGCACAGAACGGCTTGTTCGCGCCTCACAAAAGAGGTTCATGCACTTGAGGAAGGCTCCTTCCACCTCAACCGAACCCTGACAAGCAGGGCAAGCCGTTGGTGTTGAAATGGCAGACGTCGCAGGCAGAACGCCCGTGAACGCTTCCCCATCGGCATGAAAGCGGCCTTTGAGGTCGTCCTGGCTTGCTGGACCGAGTGCTTGCTCAATCTTGGGAATCACGTCGCCTCGGCGAACGATGAGGACCTTGTCACCGATGTTGATGCCGAGGCGCTCCACTTCGCCAACGTTGTGCAGTGTGGTGTTCTCAACGGTGACGCCGCCCACCCGCTGAGGGGCTATACGAGCGACGGGCGTGATGTTGCCGGTTCGTCCGGTTTGCCATTCCACATCGAGCAGCACCGAATGGGCTTCCTCGGGCGGAAACTTCCACGCCAAGGCCCACCGGGGGTGATGGGCCGTCATGCCCAGTTGGTCCCGTTGTGCCAAATTGTCGAGTTTGAACACCACCCCATCGATTTCGAAGGCGTATCCGCTGCGTTTCCCCGACCATGCAACGGTGGCTTCGTCCAAAAGTTGGGAAGCATGGGAGGAAGAGTTGCCGTGGTGAACTTCCCACGGTGCTGGAACAATACCGAGTTGGTCTTCCATCCACTCCAGCATGTCGGTATCGTTGTCCATGTCGGGAACGGGTTGGCTGTCCGGATGGCGGTGTTCGCCCTGGGGCACTTGGGCGTCGTAGGCCTGGAACACCAGGTCGGTGGCGTCAGCTTTCCCGTCAGCATGCTTCTGTCGAAGAGCGCCTGCTGCCAGATTGCGTGGGTTGGGCGACGTCTCCCGATACTTGGCGTCGAACACCGCAAGCGGCATGACCACTTCACCTCGGACATGCACATCAACGGGTAAGGGGAGCGTGTGGGGCACGTTGGCGATCTTTCGAGCGTTTCGAGTGACGTCTTCTCCCCGCTCTCCACTGCCTCTGGTGGCGGCTCGAACCAAGCGCCCCATGCGGTATTCGAGGGAAAGCGCCGACCCGTCCAATTTTGGTTGAGAAAGGAAGCGGGTGGCTCCAGAGGTTGTTGTGTGTACAAAGTGGCTCAGTTCTTCAGCCGAGGTGGCTTTATCCAAACTGCGCATGGGAAAGAGATGGTCGACCTTGACACTGCCTGGAGCGATGTCGGCCCCCACCCGGCTGAGTTGTGGATGTGTTGGGTCCAACGCTTTCAGTTCCTCCCACAAGCGGTCGAATTCAGCATCGCTGATCTCGGATTGAGCGAGGTTGTAGTACAGGTGCGAGTGGTGAGCAATTTGCTCCGCCAGTGAGGCGATTCGCGCCTCATCTGCCTCGGAGAAAGAACCCGCTTCGCCCATGGTATGAACAGGGGTGCGACAGGCTATGAAGCATCGCTTTTCAATCGCTTAACCGAACTTCAGAGCAACGAATTCACTGTCCACAAGTGGGCATCGCGTCATGATGGCTTCGGTCAAGAGACGAAGGTGAATTTCTGCAACGACGTGAACGGTGGCCGAAAACAGATGCCCTGCATGAGGCTTGAGGTCATCGTCGGAAAAGGTCGCATGAAGATGAGTGAACGCCTCCCCGCTTTCTCGACGAGCAAGGTTACCTTGGAGCGTGACCAATTCTGACCCACCCTCGAGGTTCACGCGATGATACACGTGGTCGTCGTCCATGTAGCCGTAGGTGCTGTTTCTGGTTCGGCCAATACCGCTGGTAATGGCTGCAGCATCAAAGCCAACTTCATCAGCCAAAGCCTGCAAACTTGCATGAATTTCTTCGCCCGGGTCCAATCTCACAAACAGGTCGTCACCGCTACGCGTCCACTCCATGGTTCGGGCTCACGTTGGTGGGTCATGAGGCTGCCGTTCACTCGTCCTCTATGCTGAGAACATCGCTACGGCGTGCTTGCTCCATGGCCTTGATGTATTCACGGGCAACCCCCAGGGATTCAGAATCGCCACCAAGAGGAAGTGGACCAAACGGCCCCCAACCGTTGCGTAGGAGCATGATGCGCCGCTTTGGTTGACGCTTCGCCAAGCGAAGACGGTCCCAAGGGTAGCGTTGTCCATCAGCAAACAGATGGGTGGAGGTGATGGCGTAGCGTTTTGGAATGAGCAGGGAAATGAGATGGAGGGAAAGCAACACATCCCAAAGGATGGCGTAAATGACCGGCGTGTTGCTCGCTTCCAACAACGCCCATGGAAGCACCATCATGGCGGCCATGGACCCGAGGTTGCCCCACTGTCGGACCATTTCGTGTACGCCTTCGCTGGCCCAAGCAAAGCCGCCTCCAGGAAGACGGCCTAATTCAGGTACATCTCGACGTTGTTTGGTCAGCCAAAAGGCGTCCCAAACCACAATGCAGGCGAGGACCACAACAGCCGCAACAGCCACGGGTTCTGCTGAAGGGAGTTCAACCATGGTTCAACCTCAGAGGTGTTGTTGATCAAGCGAGGTTAAGTCGCCCGGGCCCCCACGGCGCAGGCGGGCAAAGAAGAGCAGGGCGACGACCACAAAGAGGGCCAAGACCACCATCAGTCCGTTCACGTCTACGTCAGCATCGTTGGTTTCGGTGCCCTCCAACACGTCCGGTGTTCCATCACCGTCATCGTCCATGTCCTCGGTCAACCAACTCGTGAAACCGTCTGGACAATCCAAGTCATCAGGCTGGGTGTCGCCATCGGTGTCAATTTGAGCACAAGGGTCCAGGGGGAACGCGTCTTTTTCATCGCTGAACCCGTCGTTATCATCGTCTTGGTCGTAGATGTTCGGTCCGCAGGATTTCCCGGTGTTGGGGTCAAACCATGTGTCCGATGAACACGATGAAGACCAGTCGTTATCGGTATCCAACAAGGTGTATTCGAAGTCCATGGAAGCCGTCGCTTGTTCTCCGTAAGTATCGGTCACCGTGACCTCCACGATGTAGAATCCAGCCGTCAAATCCGTGATGTTGAACACGGGTTCGTTTCCGGCTTGCGACACGGTGACGCCCGCTAGATCGTACACCCGCCAAGAGATGACCAGGTTATCGTCAGCGTCCATGTCATCGCTAAACGTAGCAGAGGCTCGGATGAAATCCCCTTCCATCACGCGCTGACCGGCGTAGGGTTCAACCAACTGAACCACAGGCGGTTGGTTCACCAAAACGGTGATGACCAGCACAGACGGGGCCGCCACGGGCGATTCCACCGTTCTTTCGGCCAACGGTGAACCGGACACTGCGGCCTGCACCACCCACTCGGAAGCCACTGATTCTTCTGTTTCCGTTATGGTGCGCAACAGAAGTTCGACATCAACGGTGGTGCCTTGAATACTGAAGGACTCGAGAAGTTCGTTTCCATAACCGACCGTAAACGTCGCCGAAACCGGCACCCCAGCTCGCTGTGCATCGAGCACCATCGTGCGGTAGGCCGAGAATTCACCGCCCTCGCTGACCGAGACCGTCCCGACTTGGCCGTCCACCGAAACCACCTCGGTGAAGGCGACATCAACCCCGCCAACGAGGGAACAAGACTCCATGCGAACCGGGAATTCTTCCGTTGCCAAAGCGCTTGAAACCACGATGTGAGCGTTGCGCAGCACCAACGGGGCACTGATTTCACCGGGGTCCGAATGAAGCGAAACACCGACATTGTACCCTGTTATGTTGAGGTTTTCCACCACCAGTGAATCCGATGAACGACCGTGGTGAGAGATGAAGGCGGTGCCGCTGCCTTCTCCCTCGAGCGTGATGTCGGAGAAGAGGCCGGATGTTCGGTCGACATCGATGGCGGGAGCACCCGTGAGGTGAACACGCTCAACGGTGATGTCTTCGTTGTTCTCACCCACGATACCGGCTTGACCCGATACCGTCCCCACCACGTCGGTCAGCGAGAAATCCGACATGATGCTGTTCAACGAGAGAATGGGGCCTGTTCCTTGGAAGTGGGTTGCATCTACGCCGTTGACCGAGCCTGAAACGCCGGTCAACTCCAAGCCCCAATTCGTGCCCTCCGCCAGCGTTAACGCGGAGAAATCCAAGGCGGTTTGTTGCGCCCAAATCGCTTGTTCTTCACAATCGGCAAAACTCACGTTGTTGAAGGTGATCAACCCGGTGGAGGGGTAGATTTGGGCACAGCCGCTCCCGTTCTGCAGGTGGCTGTTTCGAACCACCAACGAGGCCGCGCTTCCGGATTCTACCACGATTAACGGGTCGCTAGCAGAACGCGCCATGAACACGCCGTCCGCTTGGACGGAGCCCAATCCAGAAACGGTCAACGCTGGAGCGGACTCAATCAGTTGCGACCCCGAGAGTTCAATCACGGCGGCCGTTGAAGGTCCGAGAGCAAGACCGCCCCATCGAGCACCAAAGCCCGTGGAGGAGAGGGTGGCTTCGCCGACATCAAGCACCCCGTTCACCGTGATGGTGGCGCTCTCTGAAATTCGCAGGGAAACGCCGTCTTGGACGGTCATGGTGGAAGCGGTTTGCAGGACAAGAGAATGGTCCAACGTGTAGGGGCTCCACTGACGCTCGAGGACAAGCCAGCCTGATATTTCGCCGCTGGGTACCGTGGACGCCATGAACGTGTGCGTCAACGAACGGTTGGTGTCCCACGTGACGAAGTCAGAGAAGTTGTTGCGTTGAAGGGTGACGGTCTTGATGCCCTCCCATGTTTCACCAACATCGGTGACGCTCCGTGCGACGGTTTCGGTTGATAGTTCGCCGTTGGCATCGGTCATCGCAACCGCTCCTTCAATGGAAATCAGGGCGCCTTCAACCGGTTCGCCTTTGTCCAGCACCACAAGGTCAAGCGTTGACGAACTGGTGAACACGGCTCCCGTCATGGCGGTGATGGTTCCTTCTACGCTTCCGCCCATGATGTCGATCTCGCATCCCGGTTGAACAACCAGCGAACCGAGGATGTTGAGGTGCTGCACTTCCCGGTCGCTCAAGCATCCCCATTGAACGTTCATGTCGAGCGTGAGTGATGCGGAATCGGTCCCGGTCAACACGCTCTGGCCACTGGCTTGAAGGGCGTCGGCCGTGATGGTGGCGTCTTCTCCGATGAGTTGGCCCGTACCTTCCACGGTAATTGTCTGTCCTGGAGCCAACGTCACATCCGTAGAAACCAAGGTCAAAGCACCGTTGTTGGCGACCGTCAAATCACCTGAAAGTTGGTGTGGTTGACCGTCGGGTCGAGGGCCGAGGACGACGTCTTGGCCAGAAGAAATGGTCCAGTCTCCTTGTGGAATCACGGGAACTTGAACGGATTGGCCGGTCTGGCCACCGTAAAGGGTCACGCGGACACCTGCACCCTGCAGGGTAGCATCGACCACCGAGCCACTGTTCACAAGCGGGACGGTGAGGGCCCCGTTGCTGTTGCTCATCAAGGCAAAACCGTGAACGACAACGTGGGCCTCAACGGGCTGAGCAGCCAAATCCGTGAAAGTGACGTCCGTTTCAATCAAACGATAGGAGGTGGATGTGCTGATGGTTGGATTGTAGGTTGAGCCGTAATACAGCGTGCCGTCGCCAAGCGCATCAGCAGAGGTGGGGGCGGTGTTCAACGGGTTGAACCCACGCACGATGGCGGTGCTCCCCGTGGACATCATCAGAGGTGTATCGTGAAGTTGGGCCGTCCAGGACGAAAGGTGGAGGTCGGCTTCCCCTTCCATCAGTACGCCTTCGTCCTGTGCGATGGTGGTGAGGTCCGAGCCACGGTAAGTGGAATCGATAAGATGGACGCCGACGAGGCTTCCAATGTTGTTTTCAACGGTCTGGGCCACCGCCGAACTGTCTTCCAACATCATGCCGGTCGAGGTGTTTCGCGAGGTGAAATGACCGATGGAAAGGTCGCTGTACCACGCCTTCAATCCGATGGAGGTCGTGTCGGTTGAAAGGAAGGATTTCTCCACGGTGACGGTCCCCCAATCGTGCACACCGCCAAGAACGTCCACGCCAACGCCGTCGGCTGATGTCAGCTCAACCACGATGTTTGACAGCGTACTCGTCGGTGTTTGAACCGATACGCCGGTTTGAGAGGCGTTCACGGTCAGGTTTGTCCATTCCGCATGGCCACTGCCCGTCGCTTCAACCGCTTGCTCAGCAGCAAAAATGGACACGTTCGTCATCTGTGATGTTCCGATGCCCGACCAGGAGGCTCCAAGGCGAGGTTCGCCCTCAATGAGGCTGTTTTCCAACTTGCAAAAGCCGTCACAGCTGACATCAAACACCGGCCGCATCTCCGTAGAGGACGTAGACACAAATTCAACATCATCGAAGTGCAATGAAGAAACGCTCTGGCCAAGCACCATTCGTTCGCCTTGTAAGCGTGCAAAGTGGATTTCAAAATCATCGGCATCGCCAGCGTCAATGGCCAACGCGAGACCGTTGCCCATGAATGTCTGAACCGAGGACGAAGCCCCTGATGCGGTAGCAAATCCAACACTTGCATTGTAAACACCAAGGCCGTTAAGGTCGAGTGTTCCACCGTAGGATTGGACCCCAACGCCCGCCTCATTAACGGTGTATTCCACCAGGTTTGCCGTGGCATAATTGGCGAGGCCAACCGCCACCTCTGTGGCCGTTCCGTTGTTCAAATCAAGCGAACCGCTTTCAACATACAGCGCTTCGTAATCCATTCTATTTGCTTCAAAGCCAGTGACGACGGCATGACCGCCCATCACCGAAAGGCCACGATAAGCGTCGTTGAACACCACGTCTGAACCGTTGAATGCACCACGAACCAGAACACCAGCAGAAGCATTGGCCACGGTAACTTCGGTCAAATTGGCTTGGCCGCCTGATTCGATCACAAGGCCAGGCCATAGCCCTTGACCGTGAGACCCTTGTGTTGCCGGAACAATGGAAGAGTAAAACGAAGCCTGATCGGCGACCAATGTCCCTTCGACAACGATGGCGTAGGATTTGGCGTCGATGCTGGTTCCGGGGGAAACGGTCAGCGTCACGCCGTTAGCAACGGTAACATTACCGGTAAGGACCATGTTTCCCGACCAGGTGGTGTTGGTCGATACGGTACTGTCCGCTCCACTCACCATCGGGAGAAGGAGAACCGTCAGGAGAAGCGTCACCATGCTCAGTGCACGACCTTGTCGCATGAACTGGCGTTGCGGTGGCGCCATATCAATCCCAAGGCTCCGTGGCTGAGAAGTGTTCACACAACGCAAGGAAGGTGGTGGGCCCGCCCGGATTTGAACCGGGGTCTGACGGCCCCCAGCCGCCAAGTATAGGCCAAGCTAACCCACGGGCCCGAGGAAATCCTCAGTTGCGTGATGCGCTGAACGGTGCAACCTCTTCGATGAGGTCAAGGTGTCCAACGTACATCCGTCGGCAACAATAACGCTTCAAACCCACTTCATCAAGGGCTTCAGCATCGCTTTTACCGTCGGCAACCAATTGCTTGAATTCTTCCCACTTGTGGGCGACAACGGCGCCACAACTGAAACATCGTACTGGAATAATCATCATCTCACCTCATCGATAGGACTTCTGCTTCTTTCGGCGAGCGCCACGGCCAAGTTGGTGCTTGGGCTCCTTGCGTCGCGGGTCGTTCACCAGAAGACTGCGGTCAAATCGCAGATACTCGTCTCGAAGTTCTTCATCAACACCTTCTGCGCCACCGTTGTAGTGGACAAGACCACGGGCAATGGCGGTTCGGATAGCGTCGGTTTGACCCATGATGCCTCCACCGTTGGTGGTGACCGAGATGTCGACTTTGCTCAATCGATTCATGGCGTCAGCGATGACAAGGGGCTCCATTGACTTTCGGCGAGCCAGCGAGGGCTGCATGATTTCAATGGGTTCGGAGTTCACACGAACACGGCCCTTACCGGCTTTGACGCTGGCACGGGCAACGGCGGTCTTTCGCTTTCCTGAGGATTCAACAGACTTCTTCTTACGTGCCATCACTGGTCACCTCCCGTCCATCGGTGAGCGGGTGCTCCCAAGTCTGCGCTGACATCACCCAAACGGATGTAGCGGTCAGGCAGGTCTCGGCGGAATTTGCTATCGTCGCCTCGCTCATGACCTTCAGGCAAGTCGCCTGAAAGGTGGTTGGGGCAACCGATCTCGACACGGAGGTTTCGAAGGGCTCGTCGGCCGCTGCTCTTCTTTTGGTAAGGCAGCATACCTCGAACGGCTCGCTTGAGAATCATGTCGGGCATACGAGGGAAGAACGGACCCTTACGGGCATGGTTCAGTTCGTACTTCTTGTGATAATTGTCAAGAACGGACCGTGGACGACCGGAGATGATGGCCTTCTCTGCGTTGATGATGATGACTTTGTCATCGCGGTCTTCGCGTGCGGCCTTCAGCAGAATATCGGCGGAAGCGGACGCAAGGCGACCCAAGATGAGGCCGTCTGCATCGAACACGTAGGTGGTTGCATCAGCCAAGGATAACAACCCCCGTTCCTGTTGGGTTTTCGTTCATCAGCTCGCCGTAGGTCATGATTCGACC
>CEOC01167312.1_pt1 | contig 14123 bp, 26 predicted proteins | sample 356191 | NCBI WGS metagenome assembly CEOC01 (sample SAMEA2619952, study PRJEB7988) | marine metagenome | biome: marine biome (ENVO:00000447); feature: deep chlorophyll maximum layer (ENVO:xxxxxxxx); material: "saline water (ENVO:00002010), including plankton (ENVO:xxxxxxxx)" | depth 17 m
GGAGAGATTGGTTAGATACATTAGGTGGTTTTAGTATAGGTGTTCATCTGATGAGGACACATGCTGCTGGTACATTTGCCATGAACTGTGGGTTTCATGGAACACCTTGTATTGGATACAAAGGATTGGATACACAAGAAATATTACATCCACTAACTACAGTCGAGGTTGGTGATTTAGAAGGGGCCAAAGAAGTTGCAAGAAAACTAAGGTCACAAAAATTTTGGGATTTGTGTAGTGATACGACACTTAAGAGATTTGAACAAAACTATACAGAAGAAAAATGGAAAGAACATTGGGAGTTGACAAATAAATGAGACCTATAAGTTTTATATTACCAAGTAGGAATAACTTAAAATATTTAAAACAGGCATATAATAGTATTCGTAGGAACCAATCTATAGAACACGAGATTTGTATTGCAAGTGATGCAAGTACAGATGGGACAGTTGAGTGGGTTGAGGAAATTATGAAAACTGATAAAAAGGTTAGATTACATGTCAATCCAGGTCCAGAAAGATTAGGACATACTATTCTATATGATACATTAATAAATGAGTATTCAAGTAATGATATAGTTATGATATTTCATGCAGATATGTATCTCTGTCCTAATTCAGATGTACAGATAGATAAACTTATTAAAGATGGAACTGTCGTATCACTAACAAGAATAGAACCACCATTACATCCAGATGGTAAAGAAAAAATATTAGAAGATTTCGGAATAGAACCAGAGGAGTTTAAAGAAACTGAATTATTAAAGTTTGTTGATGATATCCAAACTGGTAAGGATGGTTTGTTATACGGGCCATTATCTCTCAATCAAGAGATTTCAAAAGGAATATTTGCACCATGGGCCATAATGAAAAAGGATTGGGATTTTGTTGGTGGACATGACCCACTATTTGCACCACAATCCAAAGAGGACTCTGATATATTCAACAGATTTCTTTTGGCAGGATACGAGTTGATACAGACTTGGAAAGGGTTTGTGTATCATATGACTTGTAGAGGTAGTAGATTCAAAGATGGTGCAATTAGAAATCCTGCAGGTCAAGTTTTTATGAAGGGTAGAGAATCATCGGAGTGGTTGGCTCAGAACCAACGGAGTACACGAAACTTTATTAGAAAATGGGGTGCAATAATAACTCATGATGAATGGTTACATCCAGTCATACCTAAAGTATATGATATAGGTTTTGTGGTAGAGAATTGTAATTTACAGAATTTAGAATATTTAGAACCGTGGTGTACCACAATTTATGGAGATTGGGTTGGACATAAAGGTTATGGTGTAAATAAATACATAAGTTCAGAACAACAGAATACATTGTACGATTTATCAAAAAAAATCAAGACACATCATTCGGAAGTAGATAATGATATTATTTTAAGATTTGATTGTGATAGAATAACGAACTATAGTAGAGATATTATTGAAAATTTATCAAATATACTCTCTGATTCGGGTGAAGAAGGAAGATTTGAGATAGATATATTTGATGTTGAAATTAGAAGAGTGAAACCACTTGAAGAGGGGATGGTAAATGACGTTTTTCATATTAGGGAAAAATGAATCTAAAGAAAATTTAATGTTTGATTCTAATATTTTAGGTGAAGAGAGTTTAGGAACTTGGTATGCAGGAGATGGTATGCTTGCACTACACAATCTGATTCACAACCAACCAGAATCATTAGAAAATTTTAGTATTTTCGATGACCAGGGTACTACTTATAGTATAGAAGAGTTTTTAAGTTTCATAGAGAAATTAAGAGTAAAAAAGCGTTGACTCGTATGTATTTTTGGTGTTATATTAAGGAGTTGTAAATGAGTAAATTTCATAACAATTTGGATTGGGAAGAACTCGAAGAAGAGGCCTTCAGAGAAACAATCCAAACAAAGAAAAAACCAAAAAAGAAAAGGAAGAGTTACAATGAATTTAGTAAAAAAGATTCAAAGACATTCAAGATTAATAAAAAGAATAGTTCTCGTTAGTCTATTCATATTCATAGGGTGTGAAGATAAACACTATGAGGAGGAACGAGAATTTGAATTTGTTTGGACAGTGGGTTTACCACAAGATGATAACGGATTATATCATCTTACAATCAATAGATTTAAATGGCAAACATTACATAGGTTAGAGGGGTTCTTAACAGACCAAGATGGGGCAGTTGATAGATGGAAAGTGTATTTCGAAAGTAATCTATATTGGCATGTTGGTGATACTATGGGTTATTATGTTCATGGTGGGTTAAGTGATGAAGTACAATGGGTCGGTTATGATACCACTTATATAACACATTTTGTTGGTCATGAAGTTAGAACGAGTAATTATGCCAGTTATAGTGATGATGGTGAGGTTGTAAATATGATTGCACCAGTCCAAAATATGATTGGTGATACACTATGGGTCGGTGCACAATACAATAGAGAGAGTTGGGATATGATTGGTATCGTCCTTGAATAAAAGGAGTTTGAGTTGAAGTATTTATTAGTTAATAAATTTGATGAGATAATTGATAAAGTTGATTTATCGGATGATGTTGGTATATCGGGTGCAAAAACCTATTTTGTTAAACGAAAACAGATAGATGAAAGTGAATTTGATAAATTATGGAAAGTACAGACTGAAAATGATTTTGATTTAGGATTGAGGTCATCATTACAGAATAGACAGGTAGAATGGTGGAAAGAAGATAAAGATATAGTTGATGATGAAGATAGGTTATTAGGATGAGTAAAGAACCAATTTTAACACAAGAACAATTAAAAGAACTTGAAAACCTTTCGATAGAGATTGAAAAAGAGGCCATAGAACTTCGTAAAGATTATGAAGATAATCCAAGTGAAGAAAGTGGAAGTGTCATTGTGGTACATCAAGATTCTGAGTATTTAACCAACGAGGAAACAGATGACGATTAGTGAGGCAATTTTAATAATATATCTTAATGTGGTTCCAGTAGGACTAATCGCAATGGGATGTGTTTTAATGTATGTATTAGTGTTATACGAACATCAAAGACAAAATGATTAATCCTATTTGGTTGGCATTTTTTTGTGGTATTATTATTGGAGTAATAATGGGTGGTTTGTCAATGGGTTTATTCACTATAAAATCTATGGAAAGAAAGAACAGATTGATTGATAACTTGATTGAAGATAAAAAAGTTTTAGAAAGTGGATATAAACCAAAAAAACCAACTCCAAGAAAGTACAGAAATTAATATATACAGTATTTATTATCAACTAAACATAGGGGTATGTTAAGGTGAACCAAGCCGATAGAAAAGAATTTGATTTAGTCCATAATAAGATTGATTCAATTGAAAAAAAACTTGATGAGTTGAAACACGAAATGTCCATGGCACATGGTAGGACAGATGAATCATTAAGGTTTTTGAAGGAGAATCTATTTAATCCACACGAGGGATTATGGGCAGAGACAAAACAGAATACTCAATTCAGAGAAAATACGACAAAATGGAGAGGTGTCATCGGAGTTGGTTTTCTATCACTTTTTCTGAAAAACCTATGGGAAATGTTATACAAATAAAGTTTTATTCCATTCATTAAAAAACTTCAAAAAATATAAAAAAAGTACTTGACTCGTATTATATTTTCTTCGTATATTAAGGTATCAAAAATAAGGAGAAAATAATGATTAACGGAATTAAACCATTACCACCAAAAAACGATTACAAAACAGGTGTTGAAAACCTATTGAAAGGTATTCAAACGAGTTATCACAACTGGTCTAAACATACTCATGCCAGAGATTTAGAATTAGACATAAAACCAGGTCGTAAGTTCGACAAGATTGTAGAGAGGAATCGTGTTTGGGGATTTGTTGCAAAAGTAGATGGACAACATAAAGGTCTACCTATGAAGTGTGGTGATGTATTCAAGGCCGCAGGATATAATGCAGCAGCAAAACATACTCGTGGTAATATCTTTGATAAGAACCAAGATTATTATAGTTGGACGGGTCCAAATTATTTATAAAAAAATGAAAAAAACACTTGACACATATACTATTTCTTTAGTATATTAAGGTATGAAAAATAAGGAAAAAATAATGAATACAAGAAAACATCTAAAAGAAGGTACTTACACTTATTGGGTAAATAAAAGAAGTGGTACTATCCAACATGTCGGAGTTGAGTACAATAAGTATTTCAAGAATTTCAAATTGTCTATGAGTACTGTAAATTTACCATATGAAAGAATGTATTTCACAAAAAGTAGTGATATGAATGGTGTGGATAGATTCTTAAAAAACTATGAGTTTGTTTGTGAGAATCCAACTAATGAGTTTTTTGTTAATGTATTGTCTAACAAAAAACTAAAGAGTGAGTTTACTTGGGGTAGAAAAACTAATGGTAGACTGGGTATCAGTAAGGATGAATATTTTTCAAAACTTTCTGAAAAAAATTAAAAAAAGTACTTGACTTATATAGTATTTCTTTTGTATATTAAGGTATGAAAAATAAAGGAAAAATAATGAACTTAGAAACATATTTAGAAAACAACAATCGTGACACAAGTGAAATAAAAGTTTTATTTCAAGTCCATTCTGTAATTGATACCATTAATGGTAATGTCTTTAAAATTTTAGAAAATGGTGATATTGATTTCAGTAATCCTACTTCAGTATTAGATATGAAGTACGACTGGTTTGATAAACTTGCATTTGGTGAGGATAAAATCGTAGACGAAGTAATGGCCAGAGTTGGGTGTGGATGGGATGTAGATGTAGATGAAGATGGTCCATTTATCACTTCATCTTTTGATGAACCAAGTACATTAACACAAGATTTAATCCAAGTAAATGGAGAATTGTTTTAAAAATGAAAAAACCATTAATGACTATCGGACTGGAAGAAATTACTTGTAAGGTTTGTTCTGGTCCATTAGATGGTAAAATGATTTTTTATCCAGAAATTTGTTTAGGGTGTGTAATAGATTTAGATATTAATGATAAAAAAAAATTGAAAAAAAATGAAAAAAGTACTTGACTTATATAGTAAAAAAGCCGTATATTTAGGTATGATAAATGAGGAGAAAATAAACCGATGAACTAATGAAAACCTGTTGAATCCCACCTACCACATTGGGTAAAGACGGGATAGGGTAAGAAGAATGTGGGGTTCTACTAAAGTCCTCGGTAGAATCAAGAATAATGAGGCAGATGAGAGAAGGTGGAACTCATAGACAAAGACCACCAAAGATTTTGTTGGCTCAGTTCACGAAAGAGGAGTAGGGATTGAGTGGTGTGAGAACCTTAAAATGAAAGTCTACGGACAACTCGGAATATCCTTGAACTCGCGAATAAAGAGGAGAACCAGTCCAACACTAAGATTTAGATTGATGGTACATGGTTTGATTACTTCTATAGGGAACACAGACCCTTTGTAGAAAATGTTTTACCGAGGTGGAACGGAAGAGCACATCGGACATCAATCGAAAGATTTAAGGTCACCCTCTACCGAGGTGGCGAAATTAATATCGGTAGTTAGTTCTGATTCTCATATGGTGGGAGGGCGGAGTACTTCCCACCAACTCCTTACGAAAAAAAAATTAAAAAAGTGAAAAAAACACTTGACACATATAGTAAAAGTTTTGTATATTTAACCATGATAAATAAAGGAAAAACAATGAAGAAAAACAAAATGGTCAATAAACCAAAAAAACTCAAAAAACATACATCTACTAAAGATGTTGGATATGGAACCAAAAAAATGTCACTTGACGATATGAAGATGGATAATGTGATGTTCGATACATTGAATGATGGATTCATCAATGATTTTGATGGAATGGACAGTGAACTTGATGAACTCCTGGAGGATTTCTAAGTAAGTGAGTAAAGTCCCTCATAGGATTGTCGATAATATGGACAAATTCAAAAAACAACACCAACAACTGAGTTACATCATCTCAGACGGTGATTACTATATGAATGACGGTTACAAGGAATTTGTCCATAGTATGACTAATGCAATTAGTGGTGGTAGAACTATAACACCTAAGATGGAATCGGCAATCCAAAAAATTATAGATGGTTATGTGAAATGGAGAAAAGAAAATGACGACCCAAAACGAGTTGAGAAGATACAGAGTATAGAAGAAAAAATAACTAAGTTGATGTTTTTAGTAAAAGAGGCCGATGGTACTGATAAATGGAAAGATAGTAGTTTATCCTTTTTGACTAGTGTTCTAAAAGGGGTAAAACGATATGGTCGGGTTACACCGAAACAAAAAGAGGCCTTAAATAAAATGTACCATAAAATAAAAATTTATGAAAAAAACTCTTGACACATATATGTTTTTGTTCGTATATTTAGGTATAATAAATAAAGAAAATACAAGGAATTAAGAAATGGATTTTTCAAAATTAAACAAAATCGGTAGTTATGATATTGGTGAAGATTTACATAGTTGGATTACTGTCCAACCATTGGAGAACGATTTCACCGATGAGAATATCTCGGCCGAACAAGACGATAACTCATTTGATTATGAATCAAGAAAGATTCTTAACCATATTGATAATAATATATTTATCCATTCGGATAATGGTGTTGGATTAACAAAACGACCAGAGGTGGTTGATGAAAACTCTGGAATGAATTTTGTGATAAGTAACTTTATCAGAAGAAAAACTGGTAAAAAGAAAAAACCAAGTGATTACTCTATTGACCTGGCCGGAATTGGTGGTTCATTAGGGATGTATCAAATTGGGATTAGAGATTATGTTGGTTTCAAAATTTCTGGTGATACTTATATCATTGGTAAATTTAATTATGAATTCGATAATCAGAATTTTTTAGAGGATGATATTCATAATATTTCTAAAAGACAATTTATGAATCATTGTGTAGGAATCTCAGTAGATTTCTATTCTGTTGGTCTTGTTGATTTTCTTAAACTACATGGTCAAGGTGGAGAATATACTGGTTTCTTCGATAAGATAAATCTATATAGTGATTTAGGTCTTAATTTTGATTTTTACAAGATTAGAAAATTTACTCGTAGAAGATTCAACAATACTGATGTTAGTATAAACTTCAAAATTGGTGATAATACTGGTTCTAATAATAAACTATACTTACCAGTATTTGGTGATAATCTTGTTACCACTATTGAGGATATGATACCCTCAGTAAACCAAGAGGACGATGTTTTAGGTAATTTCCATAAAATTAAAGATGGTGATAAGGAGTATCATATATCAGTTTATTACACGGATGTGATACCACCTGAAAACTCGGCCGAGTTCGAGGATTTTAAGAATAGGGTTGGTGAGGATAATGTATTTCTATGGGATTCCAAAGGTGGAGATAGGTCTTTCCCAACCATTGATGTACTTGGACCGAATAGGGTTAGATTATTTGAAATTGGGTTATATAGTGAACATACTCGTACATGGGATTCAAGATATAACTATCGTAAATTAGTTATCCAAATACTACCCTCATCTCCAGATAATCCCTCTGGTCGTGATAAGACCAAGATTAGTGATACCAAATTTCAAGAGAAAATTAAAACATTTTTGAGAAAACTCGTATTGGATATGGGTTGGGAACATAAAACTAAAGGAACCGTACATTCATCACAAGAGAAGAATGAGGTATCCGAAATTGTAAAAATTCTACAAGATGATACTCATCCACTACATAGTAATACACTATTGAATATGGGTAGAGTACTTGACAGGAATGTTGATACATTAGATAGTAGTTGGAAAGAGGATTTACAGAAAGTGTATCCACATAATTTGGATTTGGTTCACCAAGTGGATGAAAATGATAAATATGATTTGTTAGAGTTTCAGATAGATGTAATGGATGATTACCACTATACTGAATTTCTGGCCAGGATTCAGATGGAAACTCCAGACCACATGAAACCTTTCAGAACTATGGTTTGGGTACATGGTGGAGAAAATGATAACCATTTTAATAAACTCAAAACCAATATCAGAGATTATGGTAATACACATTACAAAGTAAGAGGTGTGGAAAGAATAGTGGTTATTGATAAGAAAGACCTCACCAAAGTAAATGGGTGGAAAAATATGAAAGTATTCGATTTGACAACAAAGTAACGACTATTTTTTCAAAACAAATATATGTATATATAAGAGGTGGAATCACCCAACAAAGTTACGACTCGATAAGTTAATGGGATTGGTTCTAACGAACCAACCCAAATCAATATCGTCAATCGTGAAAGGAGAGTACCTTGAGAGAGAGTAATATAAACACACTTTGGATTTCAATAAAAGAGTTAATCCAAGTTATAGGAAAGATAATGAGTGAAGAGTTAAAAGAAAAATACGAAATGATTCGTGACTACCTTAAAGATAATATCACAATAGATTGGGATTTTTTAGATATTAAATTAAATGAACAAGATGAAAGTATAGTGAGAGGTCAATTAATACAAGAATATAATTCAACACCTCAATATGAAAGTGAATATCATTGGAATACTCACGATACCTCAACGGATAAGGAAGAAGTTGAGTAACGATAAACCCAACGAAAAAGAACTTCGTGAACATTTTGAACGATTAATGAAGGATTATCAATCGGGTAAAAAGGGAGTTCAACCAGGCCATCCAAAAGAGGTAGAGGAGGCCATCCATACATTTCTACAAGTGAGTATGATGTTGATAGAGTATCCCGAACTCGATACAATCCCAATTGAGTATGTTGATAAGTTGTTAGAAACCTTAGTGAAATATCCCGAATACAATAATCTCACATTGGATTTATGTCGAATGTTGGATGTAGAGGTGAAAAGAAAATGAATGATAATGGAATAGAGTATATCATAATGGGTATCTCAATAGGTATACCATTAGGTTGGATAATTGCAATGTGGTGGTTTTATGGGTAGATTAGGTGATTGGGATAAGGTAGAGAAGAAGAAACGACCAGTTCAATTTTCAAAACAAGACGAGTATTATGAGTATTTTAAAATGGTGATTTTGATATTGATTGGATTGGGGTATCTTTATTTATTATGGAGTTGATTATATTCTTGTATACGAATACGAAGTGGTTTTCTGGAGTTTAAATAATCAAGGGTTTTGTTCTTATGTTTAAACAAGTTAATCTCATAAAACAATATCTTGTATAGAAAAGACCTCATTTTTGATACTTAGATAAATCCAAGTTGGGTAGGGGTTTCTCTATTTTTAAATCCTTTAGTTTAGAATTCACGACAACTAATTTACTACCACCTACTACTTTACCATCTACGATATGATATATAAAGAATACGGTTTTCCACATTCCCACTCGTACTATACGACCAGGAGAACCATCCACTTCGACAACATCATCCTCATTATAATCATTACCTAAGAATATCATAATTCCCTCAACTATCTCAGTTATGGTGTTTTGAAACAATAATAACCCTACTCCTGTCACTAATAACCAAGAGTATTCGTTTATAAATTCTTTAATTGTTTCCATTTTTTTCCTTTAATGATTATGAATATATAGATTATACGGTTCCGATACTGAAGAAGTTTCCACTTATAAATAAATATAATACATGAACTTTTCCTGAAGGACCACTTCGTGGAAATATTCTGAAAATGGTAGTGTACCGAATTTCTTATACATTATTAACCACTTCTACCCACTTTTTACCCTATCGGGATAGTTATTATCATAGATAGGTATAATAATAAAGATGATATAAATATGAAAATATATTGTCCATTTATATCTAAAAGTCAAGTATTATTTTAAGGATTTTTATCATGGGTATTAGTATAAAAAATAGTAATGTTGGTCGTCCGAGTAAAAGACCCACCGAAAACAAGATAAAGTGGGCCATAGAGTCCACCCAATCTATGAGAATGGCCAGTGAATACCTAAATATGAGTTATATTACCTTTAAAAAATATTGTAAGGAATACGGGTTATGGAACCCACTACCCTCCAGTAAGGGGATTAGGAAACGGAATAGTACTCGTATATCACCTTATGACCTAAAAAAAATATTACAAGGTGAAAATCCCTCACCCTATAGGGAGACCGTGTTACTGAAAAAATGTTTTAAAGAGGGTTATTTAGAACAAAAGTGTAGTAATTGTCCGTGTGATTTCACACACATAACTGATGATACCTACCCTTTACTATTGGATTTTATAGACAAAGACCACCTAAATACCAAGTTAGAGAACCTACGAGTCCTTTGTTTGAATTGTGTATATGAACTACAAACCACTATGAAAGGTTGGTATAGACACAGAGATGTACCATTAGTGAGTGTGATTGATGACCACATACCTCGTGATATCCATATAAAGAATGACGAGAATGTCAATATTCAGGAAACACTTAAAGTACCACTTGAAGTAGAGGTTAAAGAAGAACTTGAAGTCGAGTATATACCATTCGAAGAATTTCAAAAAACTTTAGAATAATTAAAAAAAACACTTGACTCGTATAGTATTTTTTTCGTAAATTAAGGTGGCTATGTCTATTATTATTTGTCCATTTTGGGGAAATTGACTTGGATTACTTACCCAACCACATTAAATATAATGACACATTGTCAGACCTCAAGTACTACTTTAACTGTGGGCTTCAAGTAATACTTTAAGTGACTCCAGATTTGGAGTTCGTCACCCTTACAAAAAATAAAATACCAATCATGACAAAAAGTCAGTTATGACGAAATACGGGTTAGTAAAAAATAAAAGTGTAACATTAGGTCAATCAGGTAGTTCAGGTATGACCCCAACACCCGAACATGGCCACGCCGGGCTATTAATCGTGAATCGGTGAATGTATGACAATATGTCAGAATGCCAAACTCGTGCTTATATTGGCGTGGCTTTTTTTACCTAAGCGAGTTATTATCACCCCCTACCTATGAGGTAAACATAGTATTAACACTTTTATTTTTACCTCGCTTTCGAGGTAAAAAAATATTACATTTTCCTCATGTAACTTAATATATATTAATATGAAATGTTACATAACCAAACCCAATCAAAACAAAAGAATACTTGGATTAACTGGTTTAAATCATGATGCTACTGCTGCACTTATACACGATACCGATATAAGGTTTGCAGGCCATAGTGAACGAAACTCAGAAATAAAAAATGATGAGTTATTAAATCCACAACTACTATCTCAATTACGCCGTTATGGGGATTGGGATACAGTCGTGTGGTTTGAACAGCCTTGGTTAAAGAAATCACGACAACTATGGGCAGGTCAAACTCAAGATACCTTTACTCTTCAGAACCTACCAAGTAAGTATTTAAAACAATTTAATCTTAAACCCAACCATTACATATCTCATCATTTATCACACGCGAGTGCAGCATATTTTACCTCTCCCTATAGAGAGAGTATTGGTGTGATGATTGATGCAATAGGAGAATGGGATACCACCACTATATGGCATATCAGAACAAACCACAATGGGGAAACCCAATTTAAAAAGTTGTGGAATCGTCAATATCCACATTCATTAGGGTTATGGTATAGTGCTATGACACAGAGGTTGGGTTTAAAACCTCAAGAAGATGAATACATACTTATGGGTATGGCAGGATGGGGAACATTAGATACCACATTACAAAAAGAGATACGCGATGAATTCTTCAATGAGGGTATTGTAGAGTTTAAACAAAACCTACACCGAGGATGTATGGATTGGAATCCTAAGTGTTATCCAGATGATGGAAGTGATAAGTGGAAGTTTGATATAGCAGCAAATGTACAAGCAATATGTGAAGAAGAGATACTTAAAGTATTTGAGTTAGCACAATCCATGTTACCCAATATAGATAACTTTGTATATGGTGGTGGAGTTGCATTAAATTGTGTAGCGAATTCCTTATTGGCGAGAAGATATCCCAATATATGGATTATTCCAAATCCCGGTGATGGTGGTTCATCGTTGGGATGTGCTGCATATGTATTGGGTAAACATCTCGATTGGAAGAATACTTTCTTGGGTTATGATATACAAGGAGAATATCCAATTAAGCAAACTTTGAAAAAGCTTCTTAAAGGTGATATCGTTGGTGTGGCGAGTGGTCGAGCGGAGTTTGGTCCTCGAGCGTTAGGTAATCGTTCTTTGTTGGCAGACCCGCGTGGTGATGATATCAAAGATAGAGTTAATAAGATTAAGAAACGACAGGAGTTCAGACCTTTTGCACCTGCAGTACTTGAGGAACACGCACACGAAATATTCGATATGCCAGTTAGGAAGTCTCAGTATATGCAGTTCGTTGCTAAATGTAAACAACCTGATTTATATCCTGCTATATGTCATGTTGATAACACATCACGAGTACAGACTGTTAGTAAGGATGATAACCCGAACTTTTATAATCTCATTAATGAATTTTACAAGAAGACAGGTTGCCCGATGTTACTCAATACCTCACTTAATATAAAGGGTATGCCAATTGTGAATACCCATAATGATGGTATTGGATTTGAAAAACGATATGGAATTAAAGTTTTATAAATAATTAAGTTTCGCACTTTTATCCGATATTTATACTTGAGTGTTATGATGGTTTGTATGAATCATCATGGGAGAGATACTAATATTACTGGTAGGTGTTATCTATTGGATTTGGATGTTAAACTATTTCAAGAGAAAATAATATGTCATACATAATAGGTGTAGATGTAGATGGAGTATTGAGAGATTTCTCATTAGACCTCTACAAAGTTATAGAAAAGAATTACCCCAAATTTATACGCAAAGGTTCTGATGGAGTTTACTCCGTTGAGGAAACCTCAGTTCATTGGGATTTAGAACATTGTTATCAAGGTACTAATGAAGAGATACAAAAGATATACCGAGAAGAGCACGCCGAAACTATCTTGGGTAATGGAACTGAATTTAAATCAGAGGTGGATTATCTTAGAGAACAAATAGAATTAGGAGAACATAAGTTTGTTTGTATTACATCTCAGGCACCAATATGTAGGTATTGGACATTGAAATGGTTAGGTGATAGGGGATTGAACTTTGAAACAGTTTATTTTAGAAGAGGGAGATTTAAGTGGACTGTACAATGTGATTTTTTAATTGATGATTCACCTGCAAACTATCATTTTTGGAAAAAGAATAGAAAAGATGATAAGGGTTATATGTTGATTAATCAAGCATGGAATCAAGATATCGAGACCCCAAATAGGGTAAATGGTATAGAAGAGGCAATGAATATTATTAATGGTAAATAAGTTAGGTGAATATTTATTTAAACGAATTTGTAGAGACCAAGATAACTTTAGGAAAACAAGACCAAGAAATACAAATGGGTTATACATACAACCAAAAGATTTACAGAGATATGTTTGGGAATATTTCAATATTGGTATAGATGAAGATGGGTTGGAATGTGCTGATGATATTTGGGAAACTAAGATTAATGACCCATTCAATAATTATTGGGATGATTCAGATGGAGAAGAGGTTTGAATGCCATTAAGTAGATTTGGTAGGAGACACGAGAGAACATTTGGAAAAGAAAAAGAGGAGTGGGATGGTGATTTTAGAAAACCACCAAAACCTGATAGTTATTATACGAAAATAAAAGGAATGTGTAGATGGTGTGGTAAGATGATTATCAAAGAAGATGGAACCATCAATGAGAGAAAGAGTTGGCATGAAGATTGTGCTACGGAGTATATGATAATATATCATTCAAGAGAACAAAGAGCACATTTGAGAAAACGAGATAGAGGGAAATGTAATCATTGTGGTGTGATAACAAGAAGATGGGATTGTGACCATATCAGACCATTAGTAGAACAAAAGGGAGTAAAGGCAAAAGATTTAGATTGGAGTTATTATAAGTTAGAGAATCTACAGACATTATGTAAACCTTGTCATAGAAAAAAAACTAACTCAGAGGTTCATCTTAAGAAGAAACGAAAACTTAATTTTAAAGGAACAAAACAATGGCAATAAGAAAACAAATATTAAAAGCAAGTAGATTGCATTTTAAAGCACATATTGAAAAACATCGAATCAATGTAGAGAACTTATTACAGAATACTGTAGGTGTTGCTGAACATCCTGATATTATGGAAACGATAGAAAAAGAGTT